>JACCDJ011716021.1_pt1 | contig 26995 bp, 25 predicted proteins | sample 7444481 | NCBI WGS metagenome assembly JACCDJ01 (sample SAMN15323435, study PRJNA562643) | freshwater metagenome | isolation source: river surface water | place: USA:Blue River Watershed | collected 2017-08-15 | reverse complement strand
GAGTAACAAAAAGTTCTTATTCTGATAAAATCACAAGATTTCTTAAGGTATAGTTTTACAAAAAAAAACAAATGAAGTCTAAGTGGAAAATCGAATACCGCGTTTGTAATGAAATACAAATGATGTACGCGCAAATCAAAGAATTGAAAAGGAATAGAAATCAGGAATTCCTTGAAACAGAAAATGGCCACATTGTCCCGTTACAAGACATTGTAGCCATCAATGGAATCAATTTATAGTTAAGCTTTGTACTTCATTTGACGAAGCGACATCGCCATTTTTTGCTTCAATTCTTTTCTATTGAAAATATAGTCTAAGAATCCGTGCTCTAGGACGAATTCTGAGCTTTGAAATCCTTCCGGTAAATCCTTACCGATAGTCTCTTTTACAACGCGAGGTCCCGCAAATCCAATCAAAGCCTTGGGTTCAGCGATATTGATATCTCCCAACATAGCAAATGATGCCGTAACACCACCCGTAGTTGGGTCTGTTAATATAGAAACATAGGGCAATCTTGCCTCAGCTAACTGTGTCAATTTTGCACTTGTTTTGGCCATCTGCATCAAAGAAAAACCAGCTTCCATCATTCTGGCTCCACCACTTTTTGAAATACAAATGAATGGGCAATTTGCCTCTAGCGCCTTATCTACTCCGCGAGCAAATTTTTCTCCAACAACAGAACCCATGGATCCGCCAATAAATCCGAAATCCATGCAAGCCACAACAGCATTTTCACCTTCAATTTTTCCAAAACCAACGCGCAATGCATCCTTTAATCCTGATTTATTGATGGTTGTTTTGATTCGATCTTTGTACGCTTTGGTATCTGTAAATTCCAAAGGATCACCGCTAATTAGATGAGATGCGACTTCAGTAAATTCATTCTCATCGAACAAGATTGAAAAATAATTGAGAGATGTAATCTTTTCGTGGTAATCACACTTGTCACAAAGCCAATCATTTTCAGCATGCTGTTCACTGGTCATCACGTGCTTACACTCTGGACATTGATACCACAAGCCCTCAGGGATTTCCTTCTTTTCTTGACTTTGGGTTGTAATCCCCTTTTTCATTCTCTTAAACCAACTCATAGCTCGTTATTTTTCTGGGTTCAAATGTAATACAGGAAGTTTAATAATAAAGGCAAAGAACCTTCTCTAAAAAAAGAAAAGGACCCAATTGGGTCCTTTTCTAAAATATGCTTAATCTTACTTAGATTGAAAATTTCTGAATTCCAAATCACTCTTCGCTTTCTCTGCCAATTTACCATCTTTCTCAATAGCTTTAGCCAAGTTCTCTTTCACACCGTTTGCGTCATTTAAACGTGCAGAAACGATAGCGCGAAGGTAGAATCCCATAGCGCTGTTGTTATCGTTATTGCATGCATCCAAATCAGCCTTAGCACCTGAGAAATCTTTATTCAAACATTTTGCTAATGCAGAGTTGAAAGATTTATAGTTACCCATTGTATTGATAGCGGATCCATAATTACCAGCCATGATGTACCCCATACCCATGTTGTACTTGGCTTCTGCAGAACCACTTTCACTGAATAATGCAGATGCTTTTTTCATCTCACCCATGGTGCGCATAGCCACTCCATTGTTACATGCAGTTTCAGCATTTTGACTCATACCATAAGCTTTTCCGAATTCAGTTTTAGCTTCAGTCATGCGACCTTGGTTGTAATATACAACACCCAAGTTGTTGGTAGCACGGTAATCAGCTTCTGGACGAGCTGCAGCCTCTTTGTACACTGCTGCTTGGGTATTCAAATCGCTAACTAGGCCACCTGCGCGCATCAACTCCTCGTACTTCAATGAACTTGGGTTAGAAGCCATCGTTTTCAACTCTTGGTCAGAATAACCTTCCAATACGTAGTTAACACGGAAGATCGCACGACGCAATCCAGGGAAGATGTTCTTCTCTACCTCTTGGTAAGTCTTAGAAATATTCTTGATTTCATTTTCACGCTCTTGCAAATCAGATGTTCTTTGAAGGACACGGATAATCAAATCTTTGTCTTCGATATTTGATTTTTCCATGGCAGACTTAAATCCCGTCCAGTCTTCTCCTTTGGGATTAACTTGTACCAAAGAAGCATATGTTGCATCCAATTTATTCTTCTTCAACAAATCCATTAAAACAGATTTACCTGCATCTCCACGCTCAACAGCCAAATCGTTATTCAAGAAAATTTCACCTTCTGGAGAAGCATATGATTGAATCTCAATGTTCGTGATTTTCATGCGAGGATTTGCGGGCAAAGTCTTAGAAAGGAACTCAACCAAAGCAGCAATATCCTGGTCTTTCAATTCAGCTGGACGAACTTTAGCCGAATTGTGGTCGAAAAGAATTTCAGCTTCAAAAGAACCATTTGTAGAACGAACAAACTTGTCTGATGAAGACATTACTTTACCATCATTCTTGTTCACCAAAAGAGATGTAGTAATAACACCTTTTGCCAATTCAACGGCAGGTAGCTCGACAGTTTTACTTCCTTGCGTTCCTACAATTTTCAATTTCAAATCTGAAGTTGACATCGACGGAGCAAAAGCAATACGATCTGAGTATGTGAATGTTTTTCCCGTTTCAAAAGGAACAACGTCACCATTTCCAACTGCTTTCTCGCCTTTAAATTGGCGAGACTTAAATTTAACCTCACTAGAACCGTAAACCAAAACTGGTGTAGCCTCAACAGCTACTTTCTTTGCAAAGAATTTCTCTGGGAATTTTCCTGAAATAGAAATAGCGATTGTATCGCCATGTACTTCTAGTGGATCAGGATTTACTTTGGCATTGAATTGAGCCATTTTCTTTTGCATGGATCCAATGTTGGAACATGCAACCAAAAACATTGCTGATAGCGCTGTTGCAGAAACTGCGATTAAACTACGGGTTTTCATTTTTATTTATCGATTCTTAATTGTTGCGAAATTACTATAAATGCCTTGGCCAATGTTAAATTGGCTATCTTTTTTTAACTAGTTTTCTACAAAACTTCCCATTGAGCAGAACTTCTCAATTCTGCTCGCTACCAATTGATCATTGTTCTGTTGACGTAATTCAGCTATCGTACTAACAATAACATCTTTCAAGATATCAATAGCTCTTGCATGATCTGCATGAGCACCGCCGAGTGGTTCTCTGATAATACCATCCACCAAACCATTATTTTTCATGTCCTCCGCAGTTAATTTCAAGGCTTTAGCCGCGGTAACTTTGTGATCCCAACTTCTCCAAAGAATGGAAGAACAAGATTCTGGAGAGATCACGGAGTACCAGGTATTTTCCATCATTAAAACTCTATCCCCGATTCCAATTCCTAAAGCGCCACCAGATGCACCCTCTCCAATGATAATACAAATCACAGGCACTTTCAAACGCATCATTTCAAATAGATTTCGAGCGATGGCCTCTCCCTGCCCTCTTTCTTCAGCTTCTAAACCAGGAAATGCACCAGGCGTGTCGATCAAAGTAACAATAGGTTTATTAAATTTTTCGGCAAGACGCATTAAACGCAATGCTTTTCTGTACCCTTCTGGGTTGGCCATTCCAAAGTTTCTATACTGACGCATCTTGGTATTCACCCCTTTTTGCTGTCCGATAAACATGACAGATTCTCCGTTGATTAAACCAAAACCGCCAATCATGGCTTTATCATCTTTAACCGTTCTATCACCGTGTAGTTCAATCCAAGTACCATCGGTCATAGTTTCTATGTATTCTAGAGCGTATGGACGATCCGGATGTCTACTGACTTGGACCTTTTGCCAAGGATCAAGATTCTTGTAAATTTCTTCTGTTTTTTCAAGCAATGCCTTTTCTAACTCTTGCACAGCACTATCCACATTAACACCCGTTTTCACGGCGCTATCCTTCAACTTCTGAATTTGTTCATTCAGTTCTTTAATTGGCGCTTCAAATTCAAGATAATTTCTCATATCATCGGTTTTAAGAATCGGCAAATTAACGGCAAAACATCACAACTTGTTTTCCTCAATCCAACATCTCCAATTTTGAAAGGCATTTGCCCGATGAGAAAGTAAATTCTTTTCATCCATATTCATTTCAGCGAATGACCTCGAATTTCCCAATGGGATAAAAATTGGATCATATCCAAAACCACCCCACCCTTGGTGGTTGCGCGCAATTTTGCCGTAAACCTTGCCTTCAGAAGTGAATGGTTTCCCTTTCCAATAACCAGCCAGCACTGTGATGAAAAACGCATTGCGATTTAATTCACCTTGCATCTCCAGCAGCACTTTAGCTATGTTTAAATTGTGATTCCCATGCTCTCCTGCATAACGAGCAGATAATACTCCCGGACGGAAGTCAAGAGCCTCTACGCACAATCCACTATCATCCGCAATTACGTCACCTTGCCATAATTCCCTGATGGCATTGACTTTCAACCATGCATTTCCTGCAAAATCTGGTGCATTCTCTTCTACATCGATGTCTATTCCAGCCTCTTTTAGACCTATGACCTGCCTGGTCATTTTGTTCAGCCTAAACCATTCGCGCACTTCTTCAATCTTATGATTGTTGTTGGTGGCTAGTAATATTGGGGAGTTCATTTTCTTATCCATTTTCCATTTTTATTTCGAGGCAATTCCTTTACTCTTTCGATTTTTTTTGGTTTAAGCAAAGGGAAATCTTCAAACCAAGCATTCCAATTTTCAGGAATCACAGCGTCCTCGGGAATAACCCAAGTAACAACCTCACCCCACACATCATCCATAGATCGCTTCACAAAGGATTCAAAACTGACGTGAGCTTCAATGATTGCTTCGACACTGCTCGGAAAAATTTTTACTCCCCCAGAATTAATGATATCATCCGTTCTTCCCAAAATCAAAAATTCTCCCGAGGGTAAATTTGTGATTTGATCCATTGATTGGATTGCCTGATTTAACAAGTCATCTTGAATGAAAACACCGAGTTCATTGGTAGTCAGTGTCACATGTGGAATCGGTAAAAATCCTTGTTGCGCGTTACTGCCATTAATTTTTCTTAATGCCACATGCGTGAGAGTCTCCGCTGCGCCATAACTCTCCCAAATTGAGACTTTTGAAGCCTTCGCCCTTTGAACCAATACATCAGACATTCTACCGCCACCAACCAATAGGATTGCCTTTTTCAAATCGACACTTTCCAATTTTAAAAAACTATCCAACATAGCAGGGGTTAATGTCCACCAATTGATTTCCACTTGAGATTTGAAGTCAAGTTCACTGAAATTTACTTTAGGATCTAATCGCCATAATGACTGTTTACAAATCAAAGCCCGCAACACATTCATTCTTCCCGCGACATAATTCATTGGCAAGGAATGCAATGCATTCATTCCCGCAAACCAACTAAAAATAAAAGCTGTTCGCTTTGCACTTTTCTCAATCTGTTCTCTTGAAAACAGAATTGTTTTCGGCGGTCCTGTTGATCCAGAAGTTTGAAATTCAAATATGTTTTGGTCCGATAGCCAAGCATCTACCCAAAATTTTTCTTCGGGAAATTGATTTATACAATCCGTCGGAAGACCGTCTTTGATAATCAACTCCATGGCTCTTTCCAATTCATTTTTGCATTCCAATGCAACATTTGACCCTTAACCTCCAGAGGTGAAATCCAATTATTCTGGTACAAAGAACCCGTTCCCAAACCCTGGGGTAGAGTTGTATCGTATTTCAATAACCATTTGTATATATGACCAAGGCCGACATTACTTTCTAAAGCGGAAGTAGCCCACCATTTTATATTTAAATCCGCAGCTATAGAAATCCATTCTTCTGAAGACTGAAAACCTCCATGAAGCGTTGGTTTGATGATAAGAAAATGAGGTAGGATACTAGACAGCATTTGGGTTTTAGCTGGACCATGAACATTAATCAGCTCCTCATCCAATGCTATCGCAATTGGCGATTCTTTGACAATTTTGGCCATATCATGCCACTGGCCAGATGCAATTGGTTGTTCTATTGAATGTATTTGAAACTTAGATAACTTTTCCAGTTTTATTAAAGCCTCATCTTTTTCCCACGCCCCATTCGCATCCAACCTTAAAGTAAAATCATTGCCAAATTCATTTCTCAATTTTTGAATCAACGAGCACTCTGCATCAAAATCCAAAGCTCCAACCTTGATCTTGATACAATCAAATCCAGATTTTAATTTACTGGAAGCTTCCTGGTACATATCTTCAATTTCATTCATCCATATTAATCCATTAATTAATATCGGCTTGAATTCATCATGAGACCTGTCCGATTTATTGATCAAACATTCCAATCCAAATTTGACTGAAGAAGGAAGTTCTTCAAAATCTATTTCTTCATTCCACCATTTACTCACCCAATCTGGACAATCATCAACTTTTTCGGTTGATAAATGCGTTAAAGGAGCCATCTCACCCCAATGATTATGTCCATTTTGATCCTGAGCGAAAAGATAAGCAACGCGATGTTGCGTCAAGGTACTTTTGGAAGTTTTTGCCGGGCGTAAAAATTGCAAATTCCAGAGACGGCAATTTATTTCCCTGAACTGTCTTTTGAAGATATGTATTTGATTAGCCATTCCAAAGGTGCATTTTTATTGATTTTTCTTTTCCAAAAAACAATACCCCAGAAAGTTGTCAGAATACTTAATGCGATGAAAGTTAGAAGTAGAAATGGATGCGCGAAACCGATTACTATCGTTCCGCTATAGGCAAAACCCATGATGAACAGCGAACCCATTATATAGATAACAAGAATTAATGTCAACTTACTAGTGGCTAGTTCTTTCATAAAAGGGATCCACTCTCTGTCGCCAATAATTTCAAAGAGGTGATTACAAAAATTGACAATCATCCATCCCAACCCAATTGACATTAACATGAAAGAAGGTTGATATAGAAACTGATCAAAGGGGTACAGAAATTTTGCGCTAAAACTATCCATCTGAGCATAGAGATCGATGCAATACAAATTGGTCAGATAGCCTAAAACAACAATGAACATTGCAATAAAACTAGTTGGAGGAAAAAAACCTCTTGGCCTCAAAACACCCTTTCCAACTGCTAATCCGCTTAAGAAAACTGCACTCCAAGGAAAAATAGAGTAATAGCCATTGAATCCGACAAAGGCCAGCAATTTGGCCACTCCATCCACTTGAACATCAAAAACAAAATATTTGAATTTAAATGGTACATCAAGATTCACAAGTACCAAAGACAGCAGAATAATAGCCAACGAAATAACATGGATAGTCAAAGAGTCCATCCGAATCAACCAAGACCCAATAATAAATGAAGCACCTAGGATGATGAAAAAATTCATCCCCCATGTACTTGCGAATAGGAGGCCTATGACTACTAGGAGTGCTCCTTTTCTCAAAGTATTCAAACCCAGTTTTTGACTACTTTGACTTTTATTTTTGGATTGAATAGCCAACCCAACTCCCAAAACAAAAAGTAAAACTGCAGGAATCCAATCAAAATAAGCAAAATAGACCGGGATTTGCATTTTCTTGACATCAACAATGGAGAATATTCCTCCAACCGTGATAAAAGGAATGACAAAAGCCGTGGCTATCGAAAAAACTAATAATGCGAAACTGATCCCGTTAAAATGCGCGACCTTGTTACTATTTGATTTCATAATTGTCCGAACTTACAAAAAAGAAGTTAGGAACACCAAAAAAACCGCAAAAAAACAAGTGAGCGCAAATCTCTTGAGATAGGGATCAAATTTTTCAGGATGATTTTCCATGGCAATATCATTCCACCGAGTTGCAAGAACAATCATTGGAAGCATGGCTAACCAATGCCAAAAATTATTTCCTTCTAGAATCCACAAACCAATGCAGAGGAAAGCTGTGATGAATAATGCAAAAAGGTATCGTTTGCTTCCCACCCATCCCAATCTTAACGCAAGGGTATGCTTTAATGCTTTGGCATCATCATCCATATCCCTCATATTATTGAGGTGAAGAACTGCAACTGACATAGCTCCTACGAACAATGCCGCGTACAAATTTCTAATTGAGATTTCTCCGTACAAGACAAAATGAGTACCTAGAACACCAACCAAACCAAAGAATAAAAAGACTGATAAATCGCCTAGCCCCATGTATCCATACGGGCGAGGACCTGCTGTATACGTATATGCGGCAATAATTGCTACTAAGCCAATACCTAACATGGTCCAGAAATCATTCATTCGACCAGCCAAAATGAGTTGATCATAAATAAAAAAGGTGCCTGCAACTAGAGATAGGATTGCCAGCGTGGCAATTGCAACTTTCATTTGTGCCTGTGAAATGGCTCCTGATTGAACTGACCTCGAAGGCCCTACTGAACGGAATTGATCTGCACCATTTTTAAAATCTCCGTAATCATTGGCAAAATTGGAGAGAATTTGCAGCAGCAAACCCGTAAACAAAGCCAACACAAAACCCCAAGCATTCCATCCTTGTCCTTCGTCTGGAATTCCACCGAGGATAATACCTGAGGCTGCCAATGGCAATGTTCGTGGCCTAGCGGCGCTGATCCATTTGTTCATCACGGAAATTTAGGAAACTGTTGGAAATTGGGATCGCGTTTTTCTAAGAATGCTTTTTTTCCTTCTTGTGCCTCTTGGGTCAAATAATACAATAAAGTAGCATCTCCAGCAAATTCCATTAGTCCACGTTGACCATCTAATTCCGCGTTTAATCCACGCTTGATCATTCTAATTGCCAGGGGACTTCTCTTCATTATAGTTTTACACCAATGAATAGTGGTTTCTTCCAAATCAGCCAAAGGAACTACTTTATTCACCATACCCATATCCATTGCTTCTTGAGCCGAGTATTGTTCACATAAAAACCAAATTTCTCGAGCCTTCTTTTGCCCTACATGACGGGCCAAATAATTAGAACCAAATCCTGCATCAAAAGAACCCACCTTAGGTCCCGTTTGGCCAAATCGAGCGTTATCAGATGCTATCGTTAAATCGCAAACTACGTGCAGAACATGTCCCCCACCAATGGCGTATCCATTGACCATGGCGATAACTGGTTTGGGAATTTCACGAATCCGTTTGTGCAAATCCAATACATTCAATCTAGGAACGCCATTGTCATCAACATACCCTCCTACTCCTTTGACGTTTTGGTCACCGCCACTGCAAAATGCTTTGTCACCAATTCCTGTAAGCACGATCACCGCAATATCCTGACGTTCCCTACATATATCCATCGCATCAATCATGTCCACATTGGTTTGAGGACGAAATGCATTGTACACTTCAGGACGATTGATAGTAATCTTTGCGATTCCATCATACCATTCAAAAAGAATATCGGAGTATTCTTTAATTGTTTTCCACTCTCTCATTTTGCTGCTTAAAGTATTCAAAAAACAAATCTAATTCAATTGGGTTCAAATCTCCTGATGTTTTGACGACCAAAAAATTCAAGGCATCATCTTCAAAAAAATCCAGCAAGTCTGTTTCAGATAATTCATTCATCACCTTGGCCGAGAAACCCCATCCTTTAAGCCACAAAAGCAAATCTCGATGATGCGGCGTTTCAAAAAAAACAGGAACAGCTGGTTCATTTTTTGCACCGTCGATGATTTTAAAAATTCCCCCACCTCCATTATCAACGACAATGCTTTTCAAATTTTTCGGCCAGGGCTGATGCCACAGACCATTGGCATCGTAAAGAAAGGATAGATCTCCAGTTACAAAAACAACGGGGCCGGAATGTACAGTGGCAGCGCCTACAGCGGTGCTTGTTGAACCATCAATTCCGCTTACACCTCTATTTCCAAAAAAACGCAGATCGCGGCGCTGATCAAACAATTGTATGTAACGCACTACCGAACTGTTTCCCATCTGAATTTGCGCTCCAGATGGACAACTCAGACTCAACAGATAAAACAATTTTAAGTCTGAAAATGGTCGGCTTGAAAAATAATTGTGCAAATCAACCTTTATCTCGTCGACTATCGGGACTAAGTCATTTTCATAATCCTTTGACACATCCTGCAACCAAGTCTTTAAAAATTGACTTACGGAACAATTAAAAATTTGAGGTTGTAGTCGGTAAGTATCAATTGCCTTTTTTTGCCATTGCACGGACCAATGCGACACTGCTTTCTGCTTGATAATGGACTTAATTTTTCTTGATATAATGTTATGACCAAGAGAAATAACGACATCCCAATGCAGGTTTTCAATGTCCGCCTTATATCGGGACATAATCCATCTATCAATACAATCTATTGCCCCATAACCGTGCGCATTGCTATGGGTTTCCGTCATGACCATGACATTGGGAAGTGCCACCAGTTTGGGCAGCCAATTGATTATTTCTAAATCATTATTCTGGCCAAGAAGTACCAAATAAGATTGGTTGTGATCAAATCGCACCTCAGGCGTTTCTGTTGCTATGGATTCCGTTCTTCTATACTCTTGAGTTTCTGGGATCAAATCCGTTGACTCCAAGTATAGCGGCTCATAAAAAGGAACATTGATATGAACAGGACCATGAGGAAATTGGATAGCATCCTGCATAACTTCTGCAATCCGCTGATGATTCTGAGCCACATCAACCGGAGCAATTGCTTCCTCAATCAGAGAACACTGACTTTTAATATAGTTGTTATATATACCTATTTGATCAATACACTGACCTTCACTCTGATTTATGCTCTCTTGAGGCCTATCAGCTGTAATAACGATCAGAGGTATCTCTTGATAAAACGCCTCAGCAATTGCCGGTGCATAGTTGAGAGGTGCAGTTCCGGATGTGCATATCAACACCACCGGTTTTTGTGTTTGCTGCGCGATTCCCAATGCAAAGAACGCTGCACTTCTTTCGTCTACTTTGATGTGTACATTAAAATGAGGATTACCGTCCAAACCAATAGCAAATGGAGCATTTCGAGACCCAGGTGAGTACACGATATCTCGGACGCCAAGATCATTTAGGTGAAACAGTATAGACTGAACTGCCGATTTATTGGAAATGCGCATTGTTTGCAAAGATAAACGCTTGTCGCTTCCACTCCGTTTCCTGCCATTCTAAATCAGGAACGCTATCATACATTACTCCCCCTCCTACATGTCCCAACCAACCGTTATCTGTATGATGGCAGCATCTTAAAATCGCCATCGACCATTGTTCATCACCATCTGAAAAATTAAGCACTCCCCCATACAACTGCCTTTCAAATGGCTCGTTGAAGGATAACCAGTCAATTGCTATTGCCTTTGGCCATCCAGACAAAGCGGGGGTTGGATAAAGTGACTTTACTAAACTTCCAAAATCACCCTTGTATTCACCTTTGACAGGGGTGCATAAATGTTTGACATGGCGAAAATTCACAACATTTGTATCCTCATGAGTAACGTTATACACACCATTTTCAATAAAGGTATCTTTTATCATTCTCAATACAACTTGATGCTCTTCTTTCTCCTTTTCACCCCAAGGTGAGTCATCGACAATTGCCTTTGACCCAGCCAAAGCAACAGAATGTAATTTTGCTCCGTGTCTGTATATAAGCAATTCCGGAGAAGCACCGATCCACAAACCAAATTCTGCATGATTTAGAACAAAAACGAAGGCGTCAGGAAATATTTTCTTCCATTGTTCGATGACAAATTCCGCTTCGTTCAACTTCCAATCAATCTTGAAGATTCTACTCGTTACCAATTTCGAACATGTCCCACTTAAAATCTCGGCAATGGCTTTACTCACCAATATTTGATACTCCGTTTGGCTTTGACAATGAGCAAAATTGCGCCCAAAAGAATTGGTTGATTTAGGGAATCCAAAAACAGCGTTGTCTTCATCCCAACTCTTGTAAATTTCACGACCTCCGAATTGTTTTGGCAGTCTCACATAGAATCCAAAACTTTCTTTATTCAATATATTTTTCCAGCTTTGCATTTCATTTGGCTGGCTTGACCATCGTTGTTAGTTTGGCTTTGGCTATCATAGAACTTTCCTCATCAAGAATATCCACATTCCAAACATGTAAACTTCTACCCAACTTGATTGGAGTTGCAATAGCTGTAACCCATCCATGTCTTTTAGATTTGAGGTGAGTGATATTTAAATCCACCCCAACAGCAATGCTATTTTCTTTTTTAGCAATCAGGTAAGATCCTACACTGGCCACCGTTTCTGCTAGTGCCGCACTGGCACCGCCGTGAAGAATACCATAAGGCTGATGCGTACGTCTATCAACGGGCATTCTTGCTTCGACTCGATCTTCTGTCATCAAGGTCATTTCTATTCCCAACGCACCCAAGAGCGTTTTATCCGCCCAATCTTGCAATAAGTTCTGATCCATATTACAAAATTAAACATACTTGACATAACTTTGGTTCATGACCGTCAAGCACATCGTGGTTCTTAATTGGCACTTCCCGCCACACGAGGGTATTGGAGGAAGGCGCACTGCGCTTCTGGCAAAATACTGGCTTAAACAAGGAATTAAAATCACAGTCATTGCTAAAAAACCCAATCCCAATCATCCGCCATCAGACTGGATTGATCAAGATGTCTTAAGTCAGATTCAATTGATTTATATCGACCATGAAAATCCATACAACGCCTTGTTTTTTAAAACGGATATGCGATCGAAATGGCTGAGAAGATGGAAAAAATTTTACTACAATTTCTTTGCTGTCGGCAATCCAATAGATCAAACTTTTTTCTGTGGCGATGAAATACTTCATCATTTAAAGAAGATTCATGAAACAAAAAAGATTGATTGGATATTTTCATCAGGAGCGCCATTCTATCTATCTTATTGGGCATCTTTATTCAAAGCAAAAAATGATACCGTTCACCTTTGGTCGGATTTTAGAGATCCCTGGCTAAATGCCATCAATTATGGGATGCTTCATTTGAGTGCACCGCAGCGGAAAGGGGATGATGCTGTCCGAGATTTTGTCGTGCATTACGCCGATTACATTTCTGCACCATACCAAGAAGTATTAGACGAATTCGAGACAGATTCGCCGGAGAAAAAAGTTCTCATTCCTCATTTTCATGATCAATCAAATCTGGTTTTGGGAGATCAAGACGGCTCTTGGATTTATGCCGGTGAGATATACGAAAACACACAAGACTATTGGAGCCGAGCGTTGTCTTTATCCAATGCTGGTTCTCAGGAAAGGCAAATACTAATATTCACCCAACACTATCTGAGTTTCCGGCGCCATTTGAGTAATCACGTCGCACAGATTAATGCTCCCGTTGGAAATGACATCAAGCCAAAATTACAGAACTGTTCTGCCATTATCATCTCACTAGGAGACCACAACAAAAATTTTTTCACCACCAAGTTTTACGATCATTTGAGCTATCAAAAACCTTACTTATACATCGGACCTGACGGACAAGTATTGGATTTCATCAAGAAAAATGGTTTGGGTACGCGCATAGAAGAGTATCAAGAAATAGATTTTAAATACAATTTCAATTTTGCCGAAAATCTATGGAAGAACCATAGCGCGCAGCAAATGTCTCATCTCATTTTGCAAACTATGGAAGATCATGCCTAAGGTTTCAATTATTATTCCCAATTACAACAAAGGATTGTTTCTGGTAGAAACCATTTCTTCCGTGCAGCAAAACACTTTTGCCAATTGGGAAATAATACTTATCGATGACGGATCTACGGACAACAGCATAGAACTGGCTCAGAAAATAGCAGAACAAGACAGCAGAATCAAGATATACACGCAATCCAATCAAGGAGGGGCTGTGGCCCGAAACAAAGGGATTGAAATTGCGTCAGGAGAGTACCTCATATTTTTAGATTCCGACGACTTACTTTCTTCAACGTGTCTTGAACAAAGAGTCAGAATCGCACAAGCCCACAGTGACGGAATAGGATGGGTTTTTTCCTTATTGCCCTTTGAGGGGAATTTTTCTGATAAAAAATTTATTGAACCATGGATTCCACCCCGAGACAAATTTTTAGAGCGATTGATCGAGCATAATATTACGTGGACGAGCATGTCTCCCCTATGGAAGACCGCATTTATCAAAGAGTTTGGATTTTGGAACCCCAATTACGCTCGGCTTCAAGATATTCAGTTTCACACTCAACTTTTGTTGAGAAAATGTAAAATCTACACTTTCCCAGAGCTTGACGCGGATTGTTATTATCGACTTGATGAGAATAAATTGGTCTTTGAAAATAGATATCGATACCTTGAAAAATGGGCGCACGGGTGTAAGCTTTACTTAGAAGAGTTTATTCCAATTCTATCTGCTCCTCTTAATCGAAAGATAACGAAAACGCCATTGGCTTGCCTAGAGGTGATGGGACATTACCTAAGAAAAAAACAAATTGAGCCAGTTCAATTTTCCCAATTATCGGCAAAGCTCATCCATTGTATACCCTATTCTAGTCATAGAATAATCTTTAGAGCATATGCTTTTTGCCTTAGGCACTTTCCCTTTCACGTACCCGGGCTTGCAAAGCTTTTCAAATTTTGCCTACGCTGAGGTAAACAACTTATGTATTTTTGAGAGATGAAAAAGAGATTTCTTTTTATTTTATTTGTCATTCTTTCATTGCCCTCATTGGCTTTGCGTTGTTTTACAGACTACCGAGTTTTTCATTTACCCGGATCGATAAACGACGGAATAGACTCTCCCTACATTGAGTTTTATTTTGAATTAGACGGTAAGTCGTTTGAGCCCATTTTGATAAATGGCAGTAATGTGATTCAAGCTGAATTTTTGATTACTCTTTCCAAAGAAAATAAAATTATTGGCTACAAAAAGTTCAATGCTGAATTTCCTTGGAACACATTGGAAGACAAGGCGCGCCAGTGCATGGCCATTGAGCGAATAAGCGCTGCCAATGGAGACTTAACGATAGACATTGAAATTACGGATAAAGGTCAAACTCCAAGACAACCCCAAAATTTACATGAACAACTTCAGGTTTTAAACTTAGATCAAGGGGCATTTATTTCCGACATCAATTGGATTAAAGCTTACAGTGAGACCGTTACACCAAATGGATTCTCTAAGTCAGGTTGGGATATGTTTCCTTTACTTTCCGATGTGCGTTACGACGAAGAAGAGCAAATGGACTTTTACTGTGAGTTGTACAATACGGATAAATTTTTTGGAAATGAACCTTTTATCGTTCAATATCAAATAGAAGATGCCAATAAAAAAGTTGTTTCCGGTTATCAGCGCATCAAAAGAGAGTCAGGTAAGCCAGTCATCCCTCTGCTTTCCACATTTGATATTACCCAACTCGCATCAGGTGACTACTCACTTGTAATAGAAATTATGGACAAGACGAGAAATTCTATCGCCAAAAAGGAAAGAAAGTTCTCTCGAAAAAATACCCGTGTTGATGCCAAAGAATTGTCCGCAATCCAAGTTGCCAATAGTTTTGCGGGCCAATACAAAGACTCATTAATTTTAAGAGAGCACATTAGATCACTTTCCCCGATTGCCAGAGGAAATGAGAAGCAGTCCATTATGGATGCGTCGAAGTCTTACAACTTGATTCAGCTCCAAGGATTTTTGTATCAATTTTGGTACAAGAGAAATCCCCTTTCACCGGAAATAAGTTGGACGCAATATTTAGAATTAGTCAAGGCTTGTGAAGAGTTTCAAACCAGTATTAAAAAAGGTTGGGAGACAGACCGCGGAAGGGTTTACTTGCAGTACGGCAAACCATCCACAAGAGTTGTGCGCAATCACGATCCAGATTATTGGCCATTTGAAATTTGGCATTATTACGAAACCAACAACCATCTCCACAATAAAAGGTTGCTGTTTTATAATACCAGCTTAAATGGCGACATGGAATTATTACATACCGACATCCCCGGAGAAATTATGAATTACGACTGGAAAAATCTAGTCCGTTCAAGACAAATGAATGACCCCGCCACTGTCACGCGCAACCAGAATAATCAAAGACAAGATCCCTATTCTGGTGATGAATTGGAAAGTCTTTGGTACAATCCCCATTAATACAAATGAAGTCTGTTGCAGTTGCCATTTTAAATTGGAATGGAAAATCTTGGTTAGAAAAGTTCTTAGCCAACGTCATAAAGCACAGCCAAGATGTTGCTGATATTGTCATCATTGACAATGGCTCAACAGACGATTCTCAAATATTTTGTCAAGAGAATCATCCACAAGTCAAGTGGATTGGATTGACAAAAAATTATGGTTTCGCTGGCGGATACAACGAAGGATTAAAGCAACTTGATTATAAATATTTCATGTTACTCAACAGCGATGTAGAAGTCACCGAAAACTGGCTTGTTCCCCTGTTGGATTGGATGGAAAGCAGAGAAGAACTTGCAGCATGTCAGCCTAAAATCATTGACTTCCAGAGCAAGATACAATTTGAATACGCTGGAGGAGCTGGTGGCTATTTGGACAAAGACGGTTATGCCTTTTGTGCGGGAAGGATGTTCTATGCTTTCGAAAAAGACCAGGGGCAATACCAAGGAAGAAAGGATGTTTTTTGGGCCACAGGAGCAGCATTGATGATTCGCAGAGCAGCATGGGAAGAGGTATCAGGATTTGATGCCGATTTCTTTGCCCACATGGAGGAGATAGATCTTTGTTGGAGACTTAAAAACAGGGGCTATGCGATAGGAGCTGAACTCAACTCGATAGTTTACCATGTTGGTGGAGGTACATTGGATAGACAAAATCCGATGAAAACATTTCTAAATTTTAGGAATAACCTATACCTAATAACCAAAAATCATAGACGCAGCGCTTTGATCATACAAATTTTCAGGAGGCTCATACTTGATGGAATTGCAGGAATAAGGTTTGCGACAGAATTGAAATGGTCGCACCTTTGGGCTGTTATTCGAGCGCACTTTTCATTCTACTTTATGCTACCCAATATGCTTAAAAAAAGAAGCTTAGAAAGCAGTAGCATCAAGCAAATCAACAATTCCGGCCTTTATCAATCCAGCGTTGTATATGCATTTTTTATTCAACGTAAAACCAAATTCAGTCAACTCGACCCTCGTTCATTTGTGCAATAGCACAAAATAATGAATCGAATCTGGCGACAAAATCCCCTACTAAGAATATGCACTCCCTTGCTTATTGGCGTTTATCTATGTAACGATTACCGGAGTACCCTTTTTTATTTCTGCACTGCCCTATTGCTCTTCATCATTTTTTTTTGTTCCAAAAAAATAGTTTGGATTAGCGGAGCCTTCTTTTTCATGTTCATCGCCGTTGGTAGCAGCTGGAATGCATTGATAGCAGAAACAACTCCAACTACACTTTGTCCAACAGATTGGGAACCATTGGAGAAAAAAGAAAATCCTCTGTCACTAAAAATAAAAAACAAACTTCAATACTATTACAGCAATGATGAATTGGGAATTATCATTGCTTTTCTAGTTGGCGACACCGCTTATCTCAGTCATCATCTCAAGGACCAATACAAAGCGATTGGAATCAGTCATCTCTTAGCCGTAAGTGGCATGCACATTGGCCTTTTATTTGGATTAATTTATTGGTTATTGAAAAAAATAACCTTCAATTATTATCCCAATTGGACAACAATAATTTCTCTTGCTTGTATTTGGATCTTTTGTTATTTCTGCCAATTTCCTCCATCCTTGAACCGAGCAGCTATCATGTTTACCTTTTTACATCTTGGAAAGATATTTCTAAAAAAAACCCATGCCATCAATCTCCTATGCTTATCACTTATTATTCAAGTAGCATGGAATCCGGCAGACAAAGAAAATTGGGGACTCATTTTATCACATCTTGCCGTATTGGGTATCGTATTCTTTCATCGACCTATTCAACTTCAAATCAAACATTGGCGTAAAATTCCCAAACTCATCGTTGAAAACATTGCAGTAACCATACATGCTCAATGGAGCACAGGACTTTTTTTACTTCCACTCACCACAAGTTTTCCCACTTACTTTTTAATCGCAAATTTGATTCTTGTCCCAATATCAAGTGGTTTACTTTATTTGATTTTCTTGTTGATGGTCATACCCAATCATTGGAACATCACCTACCTTCATGACATAATCAAGGGCTGTATTCATTTCATGAACAGAATTGTTCTTGAAATTAATCAATGGCCCATGCCTCAATTGAATTTCGTAGATTGGAGTTGGGTGGATAATATTACTTGGCTGATGACAGGACTTGGATTTTATTATTTGTGGAATAGAAACTACAGGAAATCGATAATACTCAGTTTATTTGGATTAACCATTTGGACTTTCCAACCCTATTTGATCAGGCAAAATGAAATTGAACTACATCTATGGAGGCACAAGGGACAGCCCTGTATACTTTACAAAACCATCAACCAAAATTTTTACTTAGGACCCAAAATCACTCACAATTTCATTCCTACCTCCTACACGCCCGTGTATATCCAATGATATTTAAAATTACTTTTGTCCAATGAGTAATAGTCTTCATTGGGTAGAATGTCCGAGGGATGCCATGCAAGGCATGCAAAGAATAATTGATACAAATGTCAAAATTAATTACATCAATCACCTAATTGATGTAGGATTTGAGACTATTGATATTGGCAGCTTTGTATCTCCCAAAGCCATTCCTCAAATGAAAGACACCCATGATGTGATCAATGGCGTTGAATGGAAAAGTGAAAAGCCCGAGTTCTTGGTCATTGTTGCCAATGAGCGAGGCGCTGAGGATGCGTGCAAGGAAGCTCGAGTAGATGTGGTCGGGTTTCCATTTTCTATATCAGAAACTTTTCAGCAAAGGAATACCGGTTCGAGTATAGAAGAAAGTTGGAAGCGACTAAAAAACATCGAAGAGATGGCCACTTCCGCAGGAAAGAAGTTAGTTGTTTATCTCAGTATGGGATTTGGCAATCCGTATGGAGATCCGTACAGTGAGGATATTGTTTTGGATTGGTCAAAAAAGTTAACTTCCGAATTGCAAGTTCAGGCCATCGCTTTGAGTGATACTATCGGAGCCGCAACACCAGAGCAAATTGATCGGGTATTCAAAACAGTGATAGCACAATTACCGGATGTCCAACTAGGTGCCCATTTACATGCCACAAAAACAGAGGCTCCTGCAAAACTAATGGCTGCTTGGAATGCAGGATGTCGAAGAATTGACACCGCAATGGGTGGATGGGGCGGATGTCCAATGGCAAAAACCGAACTAACCGGAAACATGCCCAGCGAGATTTTGCGTGATTTCCTCATCACTCAAAATGCGACATACAATTGGGAAGCCTTTCAAAGTGCGAGTCAAATGACACAACATATTTTTGACTTATGATTAGAGGTATTTTGGTTTTACCATTTGTTCTATTTTGGACATTGATATGCGGATTAATCGGACTTTTCCTTCGGATATTTTTCCCAGCTGAAAAGTGTGTGTTTTGGGTGGCTCACTTTCTTTGGAGTCCTGTCATCTTTAAGCTTTATGGAATTGGCATACACTTGATGCAAAGTCACCCATTGCCGCAAGAGTCCGCCATTTATATTGCCAATCATTCCTCACAATTGGATATTGCGGTTGTTGTTCGTGTCATATCAAAAGGACTATTCTTCGTCGCAAAAAAAGAACTTACCCGAGTGCCGCTTTTGGGTCAATATATGACCGCAATGGGGATGATTTTTGTGGATCGAGGCAATAGAGAAAGGGCAATTCAAAGTATGAATGAGGCTGCCGCCAAGGTTGTAGCAGGCAAAAATCTTGTGACTTTCCCTGAAGGTACACGAAGCAAGGATGAAATTTTTTCACCTTTCAAAAAAGGAAGTTTTGTTATCGCCCAAAAATCCAATATTCCTATTGTACCCATCGCAATTAAAGGAGCGTCCAAAGCATTGGCCAAAGGAAGTTTTATTGGACGTAGCACAGATATTCACGTGTGCATAGGTGAAGCCATTTATCCCAACCATTATCCCAATCACAGTCCTGGTGAATTGGCGCAACTAGCACAAGAAAAAATGCAAGAGATGTATAATCAACTGGGGTGATTATGTATCAACGTTGAATTAAAACACTTTGATAAGGAGTTAATGTTATCGACGCTCCGAGATTGAAAGAGTTACCTGACAATGATGAAGTCCACGTCCCTTGCCATGCAGAGGGAACTGAAAAAGTTTGACTTGAATTGCGGACATTGGCAATTAACACAACATCATTTCCATTTAAATTCTTCTTTAACGCATAAATATTTGAAGTAGATGCTGAAGCAACAAATCCACGCTTCACAACCTCATTGTGTGCGTACCACTGCATAAAGTCTTCATAGAACTGCAAAACACCTGGGTTGGAATTCCAATTGATTGGCGAATTAGAAAAGAAAGGCGTTGTTGACGAACGGCCAACTTCTTGACCAGAATATAACATGGGCACGCCACCAGTAAACACTGTAATCATTGATGCGGTCATAGCACCGTTTATGCCTCCAAATAAAGTGACTGGAGAAGCATCCCAGGCTGATTCATCGTGATTGGTTGTAAAACGCAAACGATGCTTACCAATTGGAATAGATGTATACTCAGCATTGTGAATGGCCAGAAGACCTGAAGCCGGTTGGCCATTGTATACATTCTTCAAACCGTTGTAAAAATCCCAACCAAAAGTCATATCAAATCCTGCATTCAGAAGCCCTACTCCACTACCCTCAGCCAACCAAATCAAATGTCTATTGGGTAGTGCGTTGAGCTCATTGATTGCCGATTGCCAAAAATCATTAGGCACACCATCGGCATGATCACATCGATAGCCGTCGATATTGGCCTCCATCACCCAATATTTCAGGGCGTCAATCATAGCCAATCTCATCTCAGCATTGTCGTAATTAAGATCGGCGACATCTTGCCAATTCGTCCCCGCCGGCCAAATAATATTGCCATTGGCATCTTGCGTATACCAATCTGGATGATTGGTCACCCAAGCGTTGTCCCAAGCTGTGTGGTTGGCGACCCAATCCATGATTACACTCATCCCTCGAGCATGAGCGGCATCTGTCAGTTGTCGCAAATCATCGAGACTACCAAATTCCTCTCCCACGGCTTTAAAATCTTTGACAGAATATGGTGAGTTCACGGAATTGATGGTTCCAATGGGATGAATGGGCATCAGCCAAATGGTATTGATACCCAAACTATCCAACTCGTCTATTCGTGCCAGAACACCTTGCAAATCTCCACTTGCTGAAAACGCGCGCAAATTCACCTCATACATTAACATATCGCGACCATTGGGAACAGAATCCAAAGGAATCCCATATTGCACATAACCCGTATCATCATTGCCATTATCCACTGTAACCTCTGGTTCTGGACATTTTACGCAACTGGCCTGGACCATTGAAAAAGCCAATAGTAATCCGCAAAAAAGATTGAAAATTCTCATTGGGCTAAATTGATGAAAATACCGCAATGATTTGCGTGAATTCTTTTTTTTGAAATTCTCACAGATATGAAGTAAATTCGCGCTCCTCTTCGGAGGGACTTTGCCAATGAGGCTTGGCGAAGCAACAAAAATAAGTTTAACCCATTTGTTCATGCCTCCTTAATGGAACAAATACAATTTAAAATGCCACATGGCAGAAAACACAAACCCGGCTGAAAACGCCGAAAACACAGGAGCTGTCGCTCCAGTAAAAGCTGAAGAAACCATTTCTCGTGAAGAGCCAATGGATTTGTACAGCACCGCAGATGATGCGCAATACATGAACAGTAACGGAGAATTCAACTGGGATGCCTATGAGGCTGCTGGTGGATACACTGCAGAAGAGCGCAAGCGCTTCGACGAAGTTTATGGAAAAACATTGTCAACTATCAAGGAAAAAGAGGTGGTTCAAGGAACCATCGTTTCTATTGGTAAGAAAGAAGTTGTGGTTAACATCGGATACAAGTCTGAAGGCGTAGTTGCTGTGACTGAATTCCGTTACAACCCCGATTTGAAAGTAGGTGACGTAGTTCCTATTTTCATTGAAACACAAGAGGACAAATCAGGTCAAATGCGTGTATCTCACAAGACAGCTCGTTTGTTGAGCGCTTGGACAGATGTAAACAATGCATTGGAGTCTGGTGAGATCATCAAAGGAGAAGTGAAGTGCCGCACGAAGGGTGGTTTGATCGTAGACGTATTTGGTTTGGAAGCATTCTTGCCAGGTTCTCAAATCGATGTGAAGCCTATCCGTGACTACGATGTGTATGTAGGTAAAGTAATGGAATTGAAAGTTGTTAAGATTAACAACGAATTCAAGAACGTTGTTGTATCTCACAAAGCACTTATCGAGGCAGAGATCGAAGAGCAAAAGAAGCAAATCATGTCAGGTTTGGAGAAAGGTCAAGTATTGGAAGGTGTTGTCAAAAACATCACCAGCTATGGCGTATTCATCGACCTTGGCGGCGTAGATGGATTGATCCACATTACAGACCTTTCTTGGGGACGTATCAACCACCCAGAAGAAGTAGTTCAATTGGATTCTAAAATCAACGTGGTTATTCTTGACTTCGATGATGACAAGAAGAGAATTGCATTGGGCTTGAAGCAACTTTCTGCTCACCCATGGGATGCATACCAAGACACATTGCAAGTAGGTCAAAAAGTAACTGGTAAAGTTGTTGTTTTGGCTGACTACGGAGCATTTGTTGAAGTTGCACCAGGTGTTGAAGGATTGATTCACGTTTCTGAAATGTCTTGGAGTTCACATTTGCGTTCAGCACAAGATTTCTTGAAAGTTGGACAAGATGTAGAATGTGTGGTATTGGCAGTAGAAAAAGACGAGCGCAAATTGAGCTTGGGTATGAAGCAATTGACTTCAGATCCATGGGAAGGTATTGAGTCTCGTTTCCCGGTATCTAGCAAGCATACAGCTAAGGTTCGTGCATTCACTAACTTCGGAGTTTTCTGTGAGTTGGCTGAAGGAATCGACGGATTGGTTCACATTTCTGACTTGTCTTGGAGCAAGAAAATCAAGCATCCATCTGAATTCTGCGCTATCGGAGATGACATGGAAGTTGTTGTTTTGGAATTGGACAAAGACAGCCGTAAGATTAGCTTGGGTCACAAACAAATCGAAGAGAATCCATGGGACGTATTTGAAACAGTATTTACTGAAGGATCACGTCACCAAGGAACAATCATCCGCAAAGAAGGTAGCCATGCTATCGTTTCATTGCCATACGGTTTGGAAGGCTTCTGCGTAAGCAAGAACATGAAGAAAGAAGATGGATCAACTGCGAAAGTAGAAGAGACATTGGAATTCGTTGTTTTGGAATTCAACAAGAACCAACGCAAAATCGCGGTTTCTCACACCGGTACTTTCAAAGAAGAAGAAGCATCTGCTGAAGCTCCTAAGAAGGCACGTACAAGTAAGAAACCAGAAAGCGCTGGTGATTCAAACGCAGTGAAGGCCGTTAATGCTCAAGTTGAAAAATCAACATTGGGAGATATCGGTGCATTGGCTGCATTGAAAGAGAAAATGGAGGGCAAAGGAGAATAATCCCTTGTCTCTGTGAATAACTTAAAAAAGGCCGTCAATTGACGGTCTTTTTTTTTAATACCTTCATCGAGGACAATCATGAAAACAAAAGGTATATTCTTAACGGCAATATTCTGTGCGATGACCGCAACATTTATTGCTTGGGGAATTGGCTATATATCCATTAAAAATATATCACAACCTTTGAAATACGAAGTTGGTCAACCCATAGATGAATACAACAATGTTACCGTTTACTACAACGGAAATGTATCCAATGTTGGAGGAAGGAACCTAGCCCCCGATGGATACAATCTGGGCTTAAAATACCAATGTGTTGAATTTGTCAAACGATACTACTACGAATATTTCAAACACAAAATGCCCAACAGTTACGGGCACGCCAAAGACTTTTTCAATAGCAAAGTCAAAGATGGTCAGTGGAATTCAGATCGTGCATTGTTGCAATTTAAAAATGGAGGAAACTACAAGCCGCAAGCCAATGATTTGATTATTTGGGATGGCAATCAATGGAATCCCTTTGGACATGTGGCGATAGTTTACGAGGTGACAGATAGCGAAGTGAAAATCATTCAACAAAACCCAGGCCCTTCAGCTTCTTCTCGCATTTCCATTGACTACACAAATTCAAATAACAGTTTCACCATTCAAGACGAAGAAATATTGGGGTGGTTAAGAAAAAAATAAACATGAGAAAACTTATATACCTAATCGCTATCGGGAGTTTGCCACTTTCCCTTTCTGCACAGACATTTCAAGAGCAATTTGATCTTAAAATGGAAAACAATGACACCCTAGGCATGCATGGGTTGGTTATGGATTGGAGAAAAAACGAGCCCAACAATCCTGAAACCGAAGTTGCAATCTTCAACTATTTCGCCATGCGTGCTTTCAACGAAGTGGTAACTTTGAACACTACTCCACCTGAAGACGGATCTGAATCCATCGAGATGGTGGATAGCTTGGGCAACGTCACGGGTTACTTGTATGGCACGCCCACCATCAACGACAGTCTCATTCAACTTTCAGTCAAATATATCAGTCAAGGAATAGCCAAATACCCCAACCGACTAGATCTGCGTCTGGGCAAGATTTACGTTCTCCGTGAGTCGCAACATTGGGATTGGATGGAGGAAGAAATCATCAACACCATCAAGCAAGGACAAGCGAATAAAAACAGTTGGTATTGGATGAAAAACGAACCTGTAGAAGATGATTTAAACTTTCTAAATAGTTCGCTTCAAGAACATTTTTACACCCTTTTTGAATCCGGCTTACCCTATGCTTATGAAATCATAGAACGATGCAGCAAGATCATGTTGGAGCAAGATGATGCCAATGTGATCACGTTGTCCAATGTTGCAACATGCAAAATGATGAAAGAACAATATGCTGAAGCCTTAACCTTCATCAATAAAGCATACTCTATCAATGCCAATGATGAAATCATCATCAACAATGCCGGATTCTGTCATTGGAAATTGGGACATCCCGAAGATGCCAAACGTTATTATGTGAAAGCTCTTGAGATGGCAAAAGCAGAAAACAATACAGACGCCGTTGAATACTATCAAGGTCAAATTGACATCATGAATAAGGCCATTGAAAACCGATAAATGATTCGCAGTCTTTTCGTCACCATATCATTGGTACTTGCCGCCATCATCGCGGAGAGCCAGCTCAAACTGGTTGATTTAAATATCAGATACAACAATATCAATGATGGAGAAAATGCATGGTCGCTGCGCAAGCATCACACCGTTCATTGGCTAAAAAAACAACGTGCCGATGTGTATTTTTTCCAAGAGGTTCTAGGAGAACAACTCCATGATCTGACTTTGGCATTGGATGAATATGAGTACTATGGTGTTGGTAGAGAAGATGGCTTGAACAAAGGAGAATTCTCACCCATATTTTTCAAAAAAGATCGCTTTCAAATCATTTCAAAAAAAACCATTTGGTTATCTCCAACGCCCACAATTCCGTCCAAAGGTTGGGATGCCGCATGCGAGAGAATTTACACGCAGGTGCTGCTGTACGATCTTCAACTCAAGGATACCATTGCATTGGGAAACACCCATTGGGACCATGTTGGAACGAATGCCCGAAATCATAGCGCTCAATTGATTACCGAAGAGTTGTCCCAACTCCCTCCCCATACACCCATATTGTTGGGAGGTGATTTCAATTGTACCTATCATGATCCCGCTCTTCAAAAGCTTATTGAACAATACCAAATTGCTGGCGACGAGTTGCTGTGGTCTACTCCATCCTATCATGGCTTTGGAACTTCCTATTCCTCCGGATGCATCGATTATGTTTTTTTTAATTCATACTGGAAATTAAATTCATACCATTCCGTTATTACGCATTCCATCAATAAAAAAGATCCCAAAAAACACATCTCAGACCACAACGGTTTCGTTTTCGAATTTGAACCGCTTATCTTTGATAAATGAAGCAAGCAGAAAGAAAATATACATCCATGGCTCAAGCTATTCTTCTGCTGATGCTATTGCCTCTATCGGTATGGGGACAGAGCGACTCACTCATCTTGAGCAAAAGTTTTTTGGCATTGGAAAAAGCAGAGGAATCAAGAATCGCACTGGACGAGGACAAACCGCAGCAAAGTTTAAAGTTGATGCAAGAAGCAGCAAAGCTAGAGCCCACCAATTTCATTTATGCCTTTGAAGTGGGGCAATTGCAATATCTATTGAAGAACTATACCCAATCGGTTGAAACCCTTCAAGATCTAATAGATCATCCCGATGTAACTCCGCAATATTTTCAAATTCTAGGCAATGCCTTTTTCATGACGAAAAATAAAATGGCAGCCAAAGAAATTTTCGATATTGGCCTTAGTCATTTTCCCAAATCAGGATTGCTATTTTTAGAAAAAGGCAATCTTTCCAGTATCGAGGGTGAAACCGGACAGGCCCTTTTCAATTATCTCAAGGGGATTGAGCTGGACCCCAATTATGCTTTGAATTATTACAAGGCTGCCATGATTTATTTCGACCAAGCCGAAGTTGTCAATGGCATCGTATTGGGCGAAACTTTCATGAACTTGGACAAGACATCACCCTTTCATGAATTGATGGGACTCAAATTGTTTCAGCAATATCAAAAGTGTATTCAAATTTCTCCCGATGGAATTTGGTCCACCCATTTTTGCAATCCCCTTTTTAACGATGATGCCATTACGACACCTGAATTTAAAAATCATCCTTCTCGTTGCATCGCATATGCTTCATTGGTCAAAGCAATTTCACACGACGGAATAAATGAAATTAGCTTAGATGCCATTAGCATCATCCGCCAAAGAATATTGGCCTTGTACCTTATGCCCGAGGTTTATGACAATTGGCAAGAAGACATCCTCGACTATCAAAAAGTTATTTTAGATAGTCAAAATTTCGATGCCTACAATCATTGGATATTCAGATCGGCACAACCCGAACAGTTTGAAGTTTGGCGCAAAAACAATTCAGAAGCTTGGGCCAATTTTTG
>JACCDJ010848353.1_pt1 | contig 26999 bp, 15 predicted proteins | sample 7444481 | NCBI WGS metagenome assembly JACCDJ01 (sample SAMN15323435, study PRJNA562643) | freshwater metagenome | isolation source: river surface water | place: USA:Blue River Watershed | collected 2017-08-15 | reverse complement strand
TTTCAGTGCATTGTTTCTGTTAGTAGCCTTTTTATGTAAAGGAATTCCAGGATTATTTCCGCTGATTTTTCCTTTTTTATGGAGTGTAATAAAGTTGCGCGAGCCTTTATTTAAAGGTGTTTGGAGGTCGGTAGTTGTTTTGTTTTTACTTGTTCTGTTTTCCATGCTATTATGTCTTTGGCCTGCAGCCTTTTTAAGTTTAAAAACGTATCTAGTGGAACGTGTGTTGCATCGCATTACGCAAGATCCTGTTGTTAATTCTAGGTTTTATATTTTATGGAAATGGCTACAAGATTTGTCTATTGTATTGCTGCTAATCAGTATTCTGTTATTTATTAAACGTAAAGAAATTCAAGTACGAGGATTACTAAAAAATGATTTTTGGCTTTGGTTTGTTTTTGGATTTTGCGGTATAATACCAATGATGTTAACGCTTGTTCAACGAGGGTTCTATATGGTACCTGCATTTCCATTTTTCGCCATTGCATTTGCCATATTGATTAGTCCGATCATTATTAAGTTAAAAAGACCCAATTGGTGGAATATTCGAACACAATGGATTTTAACGATTATGATTTTTCTTTTAAGTTTCTCCTTGGCCTATTTGAATTATGGTAAAGTGTGGAGAGAGAAAGAGCAAATGTACTTGGAACGCGAAATTGGTGCTAAAATTCCCGAAGGTGAATTAGCGGGTGCAGATGCTGAATTATGGGATAATTGGACCTTTCAAACGGCATTAATGCGTTATCATCGCGTAAGTATAATCAAGAATGATCCTTCTAGAAAATATTATATAGACGCTCCGGGCGGGATGCAATTACCTGCTGATTATAAGTTGGTTTATAAGAGTAAGTCAGGTGTCTGTTTGCTGAAAAAAGTGGATGCCATAAAAGACTAGACACTTTATTGTTAATGTTAAAAAAAAGGCTTTAAAAGGCCTTGTTTATTCCGTATTTTGAAGAAAATTCTTTTCATGAAGAAGTTTCTTTTTGTGCTATTTTTCTTGAGTTTGCAAGTTATATCTATATCATATGCTCAGCTTGTAAGGAAGTATAGCAATGAGTTCCTCAAAATAGGCGTTGGTGCTGAGGCATTGGCGCTGGGTGGTGCTCAGACTGCTACTGCAAGTGGACCTTGGGCGAGTTATTGGAATCCTGCAGGTATAGAGGCGCCAGAATCTAAGGTTCCGATTGCATTAATGCACAGTGAGTATTTTGCAGGTTTAGCAAAATACGACTTCGGGAGTGTAGTTATTCCAATGGAGTCGAATTCTATGGGTGAGGTTAATTCATGGGCAGGTGTTTCATTGATTCGATTTGCGGTGGATGATATACCTAATACGTTGCAGTTAATTGACCCTGATGGAAGTATTAATTACAATAATGTTAGTAGTTTTTCTGCTGCAGATTATGCGTTTATAGGTTCTTATGCGAAGAATATGAATACTACTTTCCAACGTAAAGGTTTTTTAAAAGTAGGAGGGAATGTAAAAGTGATTCGTCGCACAGTGGGACAATTTGCGAATGCTTGGGGATTTGGATTTGATCTTGGAATGAAGATGAAATATAATCGTTGGATGTTAGGAGCCTGTTTGCATGACGCGAGCACTACTTTCAATGTTTGGAATTTTACCTTCACTGATTTAGATAAGCAAGCTTTAGCTCTTACTGGAAATTTGATTCCAAAGACTTCTACAGAATTGACCTTACCGCAATTGAATATCGGAGCGGCCTATCCAATTAGCTTTGCCAATACTTGGTGTTTGACGCCTGTTTTAGATTTGGCTATTACCACTGATGGACAACGTAATGTTTTGATTAGCGCTAAACCATTTAGCATTGACCCTCGCGCGGGGATAGCATTAGATTATAAGCAACGTTTTTACCTACGTGGAGGGATTGGTAATATTCAAAAACTATCTGATGATAATGGAATTGTAAATACCTCGTTTCAGCCTAATCTTGGTGTAGGAATTCATTTAAAGAATTTTTATGTTGATTATGCGCTTACTAATGTTGGAAACGTTTCTCAGGTGCTTTATTCGAATGTTGTGAGTTTACAAATAAACATGCCTAAAAAATAAGTAGGATGCGTTGGAGATTGATATTTATTTTTTTTGTTATTCTTTCTTTGAAACTTAATGTTGTTTCAGCACAACACCTGTTCGGTAATGAATGGATTACTGATTATAACACGACCTATTATAAGATAAAAGTTGTCAAAGACGGTCTGTACAAAATTGATTATTCAGCTTTACAATCCATTGGATTGAATAATGCTTTAGGCAATCAATTGGTCGTTTATGGTCGAGGGGAAGAAGTGCCCATTTACGTTAGTACGACAGGCGCTATTTCCTCTAGTGATTATTTGATGTTTTATGCGAAACATAATGATGGCTGGTTCGATAGCTTACTTTTTGATAATCCATCGAAAGATCATTTTAACCCTATGTATAGTATGTTCAGTGATACAGCGGCTTATTATCTTGCTGCAATTCCTGGTGTACATAAACGAGTGAGTTTCGTTAGTAATAATTTAAGTACTCAGACCGCTGAGTCGTATTGTTGGTATGAATCTGTTTACGAAGATCATTCAAGTTATTCAGGCGGATTGAATGTTCCTTTTACCTTAGGCTCCAAAGTTTTTCCAAGCACCTTTGATGCTGGGGAGGGATATTTCGGTTTATATTTTAATAGTAATTATTCTTATTCATTGGGTACTCCAGATTTGTATGCCTCGAATAACTCTTTGAATGCATCCTCTATTGTTTATACTGCGAGTACTCGTGTTATTCCGAATAATCTAGGAGTGGATATAAACGGGAATTATACTTTCCCACAAGGTCAGCTAAGCTTTAACACGATTCAAGTAAATAAGTTTTTTAGCAATACTATTCCTGTAACTAGTTTAACCACCGGAAGCAATGTTTTTAATTTCACGATAAATTCTGGAGGTTCACATAATGGGGTTAGTATTATTAAATTACGTTACCCAAGAGGCTTTTCATTTACAGGTATTAATAATATTCATTTTGATGTGCCATTGAATGGTAGTCCGTTTGCGAATAAGCATTTAGTGAGTTCGAGTTTTGATAATATGAACGCTGATGTTTTATTATGGGACTTTGATGCTAATTTGTTTATCAAGCAAGCCTATACTAATGGCATGCAAGGTTTCGATTTTGAATTGCCGTCATCTACTTTAACGAATAGACATGTATTCGTATGTGCTGCTCCTCAAGTTAATTCAGTCACGAGTTTTAAGCCGATACGTTTCATCGATTTTTCGCAAAGTTCTAACCAAGGCAATTTTATTATAATTACACATAAAGCCTTGAGAACGCTTTATCAGGGTAAGGATATGGTAAGGGAGTATGCGGCCTATAGAAATGATTTTGCCGGAGGAGGATATGATACTTCGATAGTTGATATCGAACAGTTATATGAACAATTTGCACATGGTATTATAAAGCACTCACTAGCGATACGTAATTTTTCCAATTTCATCGAAACCTATTCTACTAAACCTCGACCCTATTATATTTTATTAATGGGCAAAGGTCAGCTGTATTCCTCAACGCGCAGAAATGCAAATCGATATAAGTTGAACTCAATCCCCACCTTTGGAAATCCTGGTGCCGATGAACTATTAACCGCCTGGCAACATGATAAATTTAGTCATTTAGCGATTAGTCGATTATCTGTCTACACTCCAAGAGAAATTAAAGTTTATCTTGATAAACTACAATGGTATGAGCGGCAACAAAGGGAGAGTGCAGGAACGGGAGAACAAAGCGTTTTGAATAAGGATTGGATGAAACAGGTGATTCATCTTTCTGGGGGCAGTGATATATACCAGCAGCAATTATTTGATGGTTATTTGAATACCATGTATGCAAATCCTTTGGCTGAGCCTATGAAGGTAATTATTGAGGACACTTGCTTTGGAGGCAAAGTGCATGTGTTTAAGAAAACTAGCTCTGCTCCGGTACAAATGTCTTCTTCGGCTAAATTAGATTCGCTTATTAATGATGGAGTTTCTATCATCAATTTCTTTGGGCATTCTGCCTTTTCAACCTTAGAATTTGCGATTGATAATCCAGGTTCGTATAAGAATTATGGACGTTTTCCATTGATGATTTCAAATGGATGTTTTACAGGTAATTTATTTGAAGATCCCGCTAACGATCCAAACAAGCAAAGAGGACTAAGTGAACGATTCATTGTTCCGGACACCACCTCTAATCCGAATATAGGAGCTATTGGATATTTGTCTACAAGTGATCTTGGTATATCTACGGGCTTGAATTATTTTTCTAATACCTTATATCAAAATATTTCAAAAAGAAATTACGGAAATACGATAGGTGAGTGTATTCGAATTACTCGAGATTCTTTACTCCGTAATCAAAATATTAATTCACAAGATATAATTATTGCAGCAGAGCAAATGTTGTTGAACGGAGATCCTGCGATACGAATTAATCCACATCCTGATGCGGATTACGTCATAGATTCTACCTTAATGCGTTTAAATCCGCGTAATATTACCTTTGAGCAAGGAGGTCAATTTCATTTACTTTTTGATGTGCGAAATATCGGTAAGTATAAGAAGGATTCATTAGATATTCTTGTTCTTCGTTATTTTCCAAAGGCAGATATGAGTCCAGGCTCTGTTCCTAGTTTAGTTCAGCAATTACGTATTGCCACACCTTCTTATAATCAATCTTTTGATATCGTTTTAAATACAGAACCGGATCGCGCATTAGGATTGAATAAATTAACGGTAATCTTAGATCCTCAAAACAAGTTATCTGAAATTGATGATAATAACAATCAAGCTTCGATAAGCTTTTCAGTTTCTTCCCTAGATATCTTACCCATCTTTCCTTACCCATACGCTATTGTCGGGGACACCACTAACTTTTATCTAAAGGCGAGTACCGTGGAGGCGAATGCCCCTGCACGATATTATCGTATTGAATCGGATACTACTGCCTTATTTAATAGCAGCTTGCGTCAGACTAATTATGTTAGACAAGTTGGTGGAGTTTTACAATGGAAGGGCGGAATCAAAAAGTGGATGGATAGTACTGTTTATTATTGGCGCGTAGCCGTAGATACTCTATATGGGAATCATCAATTGAATTGGCATATTTCCTCCTTTACCTATATTAAGGGTTCTTCCACAGGTTGGGATCAATCACATTATTTTGAATTCAAAAATGATGCTTACTTAACTAAGAGTTTAGAGGCTGATCGTGTATTTCATTATGCGAATAATATCCGAACCATGAAAGTGCGCGATTTTGGTAATGGAACAAGTGATCAAGTTGCGGCTTATCTGGATTATCAAAAAATGAATAATGGTGGATCCTGTATTCCATATGGCGTTTTTGGAGGACCATCTCCTGCGTATGGAGGCTTTAATATTGCCGTGCTCGATTCGTCTACGGGTACTCCGTTTATTAGTAATTATCCCAACATTCAGCAGGGCGATTATAATTGTTCGGGGAATCAAACCTTAAATGTGTTTCAGTATTTAACCAATGGCTATCTCACTGCGAATACTTGGGGGGCCTTTTCTCCAAACAATACTGCGAGCTCCGTTACGCAGCAACAATCCTATTTAAGTAACTTCTTGAACAACTATGTACCTGACGGAGCCTATGTTTTACTTTATAGTATAAACGCATTTAATCCAGCAGGATTTGACCCTAGTTTACGTAATACTTTACATACCGTTTTAGGTACTACCGTTCTTGATACCATGACTGCTTCCCGTACTTATGTTTATTTTGGAAGAAAGGGCGGACATGGATATCCAGTACATGAGGTCCAAGCAGGACTGCCTGGTGGATTAGTGGATACCTCTTTTCAATTTTATGGGAATTGGTTCAAAGGGTCTGTTACCTCAACTCTAATAGGACCAGCGCAAAGTTGGTCGAGTGTACACTGGCGTTATACTCCATATGAAACACCAAGTACGGATGTTGATCTATTAGAAGTAATTGGTATAGATACAGCTGGATTGGAAACGGTTGTTTATACTAATTCCACTGCTAGCACCGCAGACATCAATTTAAACTTTATCAATGCTCTTCAGTATCCACAACTGAAATTGCGTTTGACAAGTAAAGATACGATACATAGAACTCCGGCTCAATTACAATATTGGCGCGTAAATTATTCACCATTACCAGATGTTGCCTTAGATAAAAATGGAGGACAATACGTTCATAAAGATACACTACAACGTGGCGATCCATTTGTAATGAAATGGTTAGTGAGAAATATTAGTGCAGTGGCCTTTGATACTTTACGAGTGAAATACACCTTGATTAAAGCGAATAATCAGCAGGATGTATTTTATCAGGTATATCGTAAAATGCCTTCTGCAGACACGGTTTGGGCTTATTTAAAGTTGAATTCGATGAATCTTGTTGGTTTGAATACCTTGTTGATAGAATTAAACCCAAGCAATTATTATCACAAACCTGAGCAACATCATTTTAATAATTTAGCTAAGCTTAGTTTCCTAGTAACTCGTGATAATGTGAATCCTATATTGGATGTCACCTTCGATCGCCAGCGCATTTTAGATGGAGATATTGTTAGTCCGCATCCTGAAATTGAAGTTAGATTGAATGATGAGAATTTGTTCTTAACATTAGATAGTATTAATGTTTTAAACGCCTGGCTAAAATCTCCTAACAGCACCACCTATGTTCAACAAACTAGTGCAAACTCTGGTTTGGTTTTTTATCCTGCACAAAAGGGGGCCAAAACGAATACGGCTCGATTAAAATTAAATCCTAGTTTGAACCAAGATGGAGAATACAAATTGAAGGTACAAGGTTTGGATCGTAGCGGGAATTTAGCTGGTGATTTAAGTTATGAAATTGGATTTAATGTAATTACTAACTCAAGTATTACCCAGGTAATGAATTATCCAAATCCGTTCACCTCGAGTACGCGATTTGTCTTTACATTGACAGGAAGCGTTTTGCCAGATTATTTCAAAATACAAATTTTTAGTGTGAGTGGTAAAATGGTGCGAGAATTGACATTAAATGAACTTGGTTTGGATTTGCACATAGGTAGAAATATCAGCACCTATGCTTGGGATGGTACTGATCAATATGGCGACCCTTTGGGTAACGGAGTTTATTTCTATCGTGTTGTTACTAAATTAGACGGGCAAAATATGGATATTTTGAGCTCGGGAGCAGATGCCTATTTTAAGAGTGGATTTGGAAAGATGTATTTGATGCGATAAGGTAATTCGCAGGGTTTTATGTAAATTTGAGAACGAAATTATATTATGGAAAAGCATTTGAACATACTAAACGAAAAGATTGAAAAGGCCAAATTAGGTGGTGGGGTAGAACGTATTGCTTCGCAACATAAAAAAGGAAAGCTTACGGCTCGCGAAAGAATAGACTTGTTAATGGATGAAGGGTCATTTGAAGAGATTGGAATGATGGTTACTCATCGTTCTACTGACTTCGGCATGGAGAAAGAAATCTATTTAGGAGATGGGGTAGTTACTGGCTACGGAACTATCAATGGTCGCTTGACATATGTTTTCTCACAAGACTTTACTGTCTTCGGAGGTTCTTTAAGCGAAACGCATGCAGAGAAAATCTGTAAGCTAATGGATTTAGCTATGAAGAACGGTGCGCCAGTTATTGGATTGAATGATAGTGGCGGAGCGCGTATTCAAGAAGGGGTGGTTTCATTAGGTGGCTACGCTGATATCTTTTATCGTAATACCGTTGCATCTGGTGTGATTCCTCAGTTATCTGCAATCATGGGACCCTGTGCTGGAGGTGCTGTATATTCTCCTGCTATTACTGATTTCATCATGATGGTAGAGAAGTCGAGTTATATGTTTGTAACAGGTCCAAACGTGGTTAAGACGGTTACGCATGAAGAGGTGAGCAGCGAGGATTTGGGTGGTGCGAATACACATGCTTCTAAAAGTGGTGTGACACATTTTACTTGTGGCAATGAAGTAGAAGCTATTCAGTTATTGAAACGCTTGTTGAGTTATATGCCACAAAATTGTGAGGAGAAGCCAAAATCACTTCCTTATGAAGTATTGAGTGATGAACGTAGAGAGGCTTTGAATAAGTTGATTCCTGAAAATCCTAACCAGCCTTATGATATGCGCGAGGTGATTGAAGGATTAATTGACGAAGAAAGTTTTACAGAAGTACATAAAGATTGGGCTGAGAACATCGTAGTTGGTTTTGCACGTATTGCAGGAAAAAGCGTTGGTATTGTAGCAAATCAGCCAGCTGTTTTAGCAGGTGTGTTGGATATCAATTCTAGTCGTAAAGGCGCTCGTTTTGTGCGTTTCTGTGACTGTTTTAATATTCCATTGTTGGTATTGGTAGATGTGCCAGGATTCCTTCCAGGAACAGATCAGGAGTGGCATGGTATTATTACTAACGGAGCGAAATTGTTGTATGCGTTAAGTGAAGCAACCGTTCCGAAAGTGACGGTGATTACACGTAAAGCTTATGGTGGTGCTTATGATGTTATGAATAGTAAACATATCGGCGCTGATATGAACTATGCGTGGCCAACAGCTGAAATTGCTGTTATGGGAGCGAAAGGTGCGGTTGAAATTATCTTCAAAAAGGAAATTGAGAAAGCTGCCAATCCTGAACAAGCATTAAAGGAGAAAACGGATTTATATGCAGAGAAATTTGCAAACCCTTATGGTGCAGCAGCTCGTGGCTTTATTGATGAGGTGATCGAACCGGCTACAACGCGTTTGAAATTAATACGTGCTTATGCGATGTTAGAAAATAAGGTGGTAAACAATCCTCGTAAAAAGCATGGTAATATTCCATTGTAAATATTAACTATACCAAATAAAAAAGGGATAACGATGTTATCCCTTTTTTTATGAATATCTTTTTCTAACTAGGCTAAAAGCTCTTTTAGTTTATTAATGACAATATCCACTTGTTCTTTCGTATTGTTTTTCGAGAATGAGAAACGAATAGTACTTTGATTTGCTTGCCCCTTATATAAGGCTTGAATTACATGACTTCCCGCAGAAGCGCCACTGCTACAAGCTGAACCTCCACTAACACAAATGCCCGCCATATCTAAGGTATAGAGCAACATTTCTGTTTTTTCATTTTTAGGAAATGCAGTACTTAATACCGTGTATAATGACCATTCGCCTTGATTTCCATTAAAGCCAATGTCAGGGAAGTTTTGTTTTAGCTGTTCACGCATATATTCCTTAACAGCAGAAATATGTGCTTTTTCAGCTTCAAAATTAGCGTAAGCGATTTCCATTGCTTTCGCGAATCCAGCAATGCCATATACGTTTTCGGTTCCTGCACGCATATTCCGTTCTTGACCACCTCCAGTTATAAACGGATGAATTTTTACTTTATCACTAATGTAAACAATACCTGTTCCTTTAGGTCCATGAAATTTATGACCGGAGCCAGTGATAAAGTCTACTGGCATTTCTTTTAAATTGAATTTATAATGCGCAATCGTTTGTACAGTGTCTGAATGGAAAAGCGCGTCATAAGAATGCACTAAAGCACCTACTTTTTCAATATCTAATAGGTTCCCGATTTCATTATTGGCATGCATTAATGAAACGATTGTTTTTTCTCCTTTTAAAGATTTTAACTTTTCTTCTAAATCAGTTAAGTCAATTGAACCGTCTTCTAATAGGGCTACCCAATGGGCTTTTGCATGACCTAGACGATCGATATCATCGACAGTATGTGTAACGCAGTGGTGTTCGATTGGAGAGGAAATGATGTGTTTTACACCTAGATCATATACCGCGCGACGGAGAATCATATTTGCACTCTCTGTTCCACCAGAAGTAAAGAAAATTTCTCCGGGGTTTGCACCCAATAATTGAGCAACCGATTTACGAGCTCCTTCCAAAACCGATTTGATTTCTCTTCCATAAGAATAAATAGAAGAGGGGTTGCCAAAACCTTCTTTAATAAGCGGAATCATCGCTTCGGCAACGATTGGATCAATGTCAGTGGTAGCTGCATTGTCAAAGTAAATTCTCGTATTTGTACTCATGTTGCAAATTTATCAAAATGACTGCTAATGCCCAAATATGTTATAAATAAAAAGCCCCTCTGTTTGGAGGGGCTTTTTAGAATATCGATGAATGAATTAGTGAGCGACAGAGAAGCGATGAGTCGACTTCATACCGTTCGGAGCACTGATTTGCAAGAAATAAACGCCATTATTCCATTCTGCAACATTTAAAGAATAGTTGTTATTGCCATTGCTAACGCGAGCTTTGTTGGTGTAAACAACTTGACCAACACCATTTAATACTTCTAATTGAAGGGTATTGTTTTGGGTTGCATTCAATTGAATGTTCATTTGATTCGCAGTTGGATTTGGGAACAAGGAAACTGCATTTAAGCCGATTTCTTCAATTCCACTCAAAACTGTTACAGTCACCACATAGGTTACAGTGGTATTATCAGCTGCAGTAACCACGTAGTTAACAGGGTTAGTGAAGTCGGTTGCAACACCTGAATTTGGTGATAAAACTTGACCTAAGAAATTAACTGCAGGACTTAATGCGGTTACATTTGTACCAGAAGCTAAAGTAATAGTAATTGTTTTCGCGCTTTGGTTGATGAAAGCCGGAATAGAGTTAATACTGAAGTTGGTAATTTGTTTGCTGTAGTTAGTAGTAAATCCACAGATGTCGCTTAAGTTGCGTGGCAACAATTTCCAGTTACCAAAAGAGTACGTACAAATTCCGTTTACAAAACAAAGATTTTGTCCGATTGCAACTGAATCCGTGTTGAAACCAAACCAGATATCATTAGATTGATCATCGCAACGTAATCCTTTAGCAACGCTTGAAGTTGGGTGCACACTAAATTCACCATAGTTTCTTCCAGCAGAGAAATCAGGATTTGTATCAATCACAGCTACGTTAGTAACTCCTAATAACATCGCCTCGTAAGGTTCTGCAATCGTGTGACGGTTGGCGATGAACGAATCGATAGGGAAGTTAGTGATTGGTGTTGGAAGTGTATTTCCACTAGATAAAATTGTGAAACTAGGATTGTTCAATGTTGTAACAAAGAAGTTCTCAGTTACTTTAGCTGAGCTGATACGAATACGTTCGCCACGGTGTAAATTACTTACATTGCCACCTGCTATGAAGATTCCACTGAATAAGTTGGTGCCATCTTGAATAGCTACTAATCCTAAGTCATCTGTTTGAGAAGTAGAAGTAACAACCCCTTCAATGCTAAGGTTCGTTAATGAATCGTTTACATAAATAGATGATCCATTGGTAAAGGTACGACCTTGAATGGCTGCAATAGAATTGATTCCTTTATCGATTGCAAGGTAATAAGAGTTAGTTGCAACTGCATCTGGATAGAATTTTGAATGACCACCATTATCAACAGCTTCGATAAAGTATTTCACCCAAGTGCTGTCAGTAGTAGTAGCAGGAATCACACCCATGTAAGTTGAACCTGTAGTTAAACTTGCGTTCACAGCAGTGAAAGTGTTATTGCTTAAGCCAAAAGCATAATGAACTTTTACAGATACTACGCTAGAATCGTCAGTTGCATCTGCATAAACATTTACGCTCTGTGTTGAGGTAGGGCAGAAAGGATTGATGTGCACGTTGGAAATAACAGGAGGGGCAAATGTAGGACCTCCAACATCTGATAATAATACAGGTGCTAATGAATAATATTTCTCACCCGTTGTACTGTTCGTATTTTGAACTACGATACCACGAACATAACTTAACGCGGTTCCATTAGGATAACCAGTGTAGGTGTTTGGCGTATAGCTCACACCACCTGTAGTACAGAACTGATCATAAGCGGTATTGGTGAAATTACCTGAAAGGTTATCTTGGATAGTGATAATATTACCAGCACCATCTGTAATAGACCAACGGTAACGATTAGCTGTTGTAGTGCTAACATTTGTTACGATTGGATTATTGATTTGTACATACATCCCTTCGTATTTCTCTCCTGAAAGATATTGGATAGATTGCGAAGCTGTTTGTGAATTCAATTTAGAAAGTGAATCAACGGTAATAACGATCGGAGAAGGCATTGCTGCAGCTCCTAAAGCTACTGACGGAGTTTTTACCAACAAGAATTGAGTATTGCCTCCGAAATTCGAAACGATACCTTTACATTTAACCAATGTACCTGGTTGGAAATTGTTAACGAAGTTGGTGTAGTTGTCCAAAGCATGAACAGAATCGTTCGCACTTGTGATTCCAATTGCACCTGGATCGATAAATACTTGAATCCCTCCAAATCCTGTACTTCCAGGATTTTGAAGAAAGCTTGCTACACGTTGAGGATAGCCTGTGCTACCTGATTGCGCATATAAACAAGGTTGGAAGGTACAAACGCCTTGAATCCATAAAGTATCACCATTATGGTATGAAAGGTCGTTTCCAATAGATAAGTCGGTAGAATTAATGTATTGAACAGAGTCAATAGCGGTAATTACTTGAGCATTTGTACCCAAAGTAATTGACAAAAGCCCAATAAATAGAGCTAAGGCAAATTTTTTCATGAAATCCGTTTTTTAGGGAAACAAATATAAGTATAAATACCCTAAAAATCAACATTTCCCGTTATGAAAACCTTACCAATTTAAATGCTGTATGTCTAGCTGTACTTTTTGATAATCTTCCAATCTTCCTATATCTGTCCAATAGCCATTGATAGGGAAGGAATGTACCTTCTCTCCTTTATCCAAGGCCTTCTGTATAAGGTCTGTAGCATGAAAAACCTTTTTTGATGGAATCCATTTTAACAGATCTTTTCGAATCATATAAATACCAGCGTTTATAGGGTAGGCCATTTTCGGTTTTTCCATAAGACCTTTCACTTTGTTTCCATTTTGCTCTAAAACGGCATAAGGAATGTCTACATAATGCTCAATAGTTGCGATACAGATGGCTGCTTTCGATTTTAACGCGACTTGATGGAATGCTTTGAAATCAATATTGGTAAGCAAATCGCCATTCATCACCAAGAGATAATCAGATTGAATGTTTTTGGCTAAGCCAACACTTCCTATTGTGCCTAATGGATCTTTTTCAATAAGATAATTGATCGAACAGCCGTAATTGGCTCCATTTTCAAAATAAGACTGTATTTTTTCTTTCTGGTAATTTACGCTCAAATGAAACTTAGAAACCCCAAACTTTTTAAGACGCAAGATGGTATGTTCCAAAATTGGTTTAGAGCCAACCTTCAACATCGGCTTCGGCATGTCTAAGGTTAGTGGACGAAGACGTTCTCCTTTGCCGCCTGCCATAATTACGGCTTCGATAGGCAAAACAGCATGCAAATCATTCAGATCAATTACATGACTTAATGTCTTGTCTTTATTTAAGAAAGGAATGAAACGTATTTTTTTCTTTTTAAAAATCTCTAGTTTCTCTTCGCAGTAGTTTTTATTATCAAAATACTGAAACTGCTTATTCATCGCAATTTCAACACTTTCTTCCAAATTAATTCCCGCAAGCATTGCACGACGGATATCCCCTTCGGTAAGCACGCCCACTATATTTTTCTTAGATCCAAATACAAATAAAGTAGTCTGTGCCAAGGCCTCCGGTGCCAATTGATTAAATTTAGCAAGAGCCTCCTTTATGCTACTTTTATTAGATATCAGTGAATTTAAGTGTTTCATTTAATTTCTATTTTGCAGGATTCCCGAATACTATACTGTTGTCTGGAATGTTTTTAACCACCACAGAGCCAGCTCCAATAACACAATTTTTACCGATGTGAATTCCCGGACGAATAACAGTCCTTGCGCCAACTAAAGTGCCTTCACCAATTTGTACATTGCCGCATAAAACAGCGCCTGGAGCAATGTGTGAAAAATCACCGATTACACATTCATGCTCAATAATGGCTGCAGTATTGATGATACAATGATGTCCTATTTTAGCTAGCGGTTGAATAACTGAATTGGCAGAACAAAAACTACCAAAGCCAATTTCACTGTTGTTAGCGATAACACTTGAAGGATGACAAATTGTACTAAAACTTACTTCATGCGAATTGAGATGCAATGCGATTTTCTTACGCAAGTTGTTATCACCAATAGACAAATGAAAAGTGTGCGCACGCAATTGTTCTAAGAGAAGATTGTTTTGCTCCGAACCTAAATATTCTAGTCCAAAAGGATTTAAGGTCTTTTCTTGTTGATCCATATAACCAACAATTTCTGTTTTACACTGACGAGCTGCTTCCGTTACAACGAAAGAATGTCCGCCCATGCCAATCAAAATTAACCCTGTATTCATTATGCTAAAATTACGCTTTTTAGCTAATTTATTCTATCTTAAAAGCTGAATCTTTAATTTCGTGCAATGAAATTCTCTGCCATTATTTTATGCTTTTGTTTCTCTATAAGCACTTTATATGCTCAGTCGATTACACGTCCTGTAAATGGAGTGCATGATGATCGTACTAATACCTATCGTTTAGAACATGTGAATGTAGTTTATGGTACGGATGGTATTGTTAAGACCGACGCAATAGTGATTATAAAAAAAGGAATCATTGTGGTGATTGCAGATTCAAAAAGCATTGCAAGTTTGAATTCTAAAGATTATGCTGATGCTCAGGTTGTCGATTGCAAGGGACTTTACATGTATCCTTCCTTTATCGATTTGTATAGTGATTATGGTGTTGCGAAGTTGGCAAAGACAGAAAAAAGTGGTGCCGGAGAACAATATTTGTCTAAGAAGAAAGGAGCTTATTATTGGAATCAGGCAATTCATCCTGAGACGGATGCATCTGTATTGTTTTCGCAAGATAACGCGCAAGCAAGTAATTATAGGACTTTCGGCTTCGGAATGGCGCTCGTACACCAAACCGATGGTATCGCTCGCGGTACATCATCATTAGTAAATTTCACTGATAACGGAGATCAGCTGTCTCTTTTGAGGGCAAATATTACTTCTTGTTTTTCGTTTAGTAAAGGATCGAGTTCTCAAGATTATCCCTCTTCACTTATGGGAAGTATTGCCTTATTACGACAGTTGTATTATGATGGTCAAACAGGCTTGCCAGAGAGGAATTTATCAGTGGAAGCTTATCAAAAGAGTTTCAAATCTCCTGTTTTATTCCAAGCTGAAGATCCGTTAAACGTACTGCGTGCGCATCAATTATCGAAAGAATTTAATCAGACCTTTTGGATAAAAACAAATGGCAATGACTTTAAGCATCTTAAAGACTATGTCGGGAATAATCTTCACTTAATTGTACCGATAAATTTCCCTAAAGCACTTGCGGCAAATAACCCTTTGGATGCCCAACATGTTTCTTGGACCGACTTAAAATCATGGGAGTGCGCACCTTTTAATCCGAGATATCTTGCTGAAAATAATATCGACTTCGTTATAACTGCAAACGGTTGCAAAAGTGCAGATGAATTCTTGAAAAATTTAAGAAAAGCTGTGCATAGCGGTTGGAGTGAGAAATCTGCTTTGGCGGCTTTAACCATCAAACCTGCTAGCTACCTAGGAATTCAAAAGGAATATGGCAGTATTGAAATTGGAAAACATGCTAATTTCATTTTGTGTAATGGGCCTTTATTTGAGGATAAAACCCTACTTATTCAGAATTGGATTGAAGGTGCTCCATACGTATTGAAAGATAATTATGCACAAGATTTAAGAGGAACTTATGCCATGAATACTGAAGGTTTGAATTTCCCATTTCAACTTATCTGTAAAGGGAATTTAAATGATTATGAATGGAGTTTGGTAAATACCAAAGATAACACAAAGAGTAAGTTAAAAGTCAACGTTTCAGTTAACAGACAGCAAGTTCGTATTAGCTTCAATTACCCTAAAAAGTATTTTTTAAATGAAGTGCCTCAGAAGGATTCTCTAGTGGAATTACAGTTGATTGGAGAAATTACTGCTGCAGGAATGGAAGGTGTTTATTTAAGCCCTTTAGACGCAAACTTGAAACCTTGGAAAGCGATACTAACTAAAACGACAGATTCTAGTTCTATTAAAAAGTCTGACAAGATGGTTGAGTTACCCGAACTCCGTTATCCATTCAATCCTTATGGAAATGTGAGCTTACCTAAACCAGTCAATTTCGTGTTCCGCAATGCAACCATTTGCACCAATACCCAGCAAGGGAATATCAAAGCTGATCTTTGGATACGCAATGGTAAAATTTATAAAATCGGAACGAATTTGACTTGTCCGGATTCAGTGAAATCAGAAGACTTCGGTGGAATGTTTATCTCTCCTGGGATTATTGATGAACATTCGCATATTGCGGCTAATGGTGATGTAAATGAAGGAACACAATCTGTCACTAGCGAAGTTCGCTTAGGTGATGTAATTAATAGCGACGATATCAATATCTATAGACAATTATCTGGCGGTGTTACGAGCTCTCATATTTTACATGGCTCTGCGAATCCTATTGGTGGCCAAACCCAATTAATCAAACTTAGATGGGGAATGAGTCCGGAAGAAATGAAATTCAAAGGTGTGCCAGGTTTTATCAAATTTGCGCTTGGTGAAAATGTGAAACAGGCGAATTGGGGAGAAAACGCGGTAACTAGATTTCCACAAACCAGAATGGGTGTTGAACAAGTATTACTAGATGCTTTCAGTCGCGCAAAAGAATATGATCAGCAAAAGTCAAAAACGATTCCTGCTAAGTTTCATAAAGATTTGGAATTGGAAGCCTTGGTTGAAATCATGCACAGTCAACGCTTTATTACTTGTCATAGTTATGTGCAAAGTGAGATTAATATGCTAATGCATGTGGCCGACAGTTTTGGCTTTAAAGTGAATACCTTTACGCATATATTAGAAGGGTATAAGGTGGCGGATAAAATGGCAAGACATGGTGTGAGTGGGGCTTCTACCTTTTCTGATTGGTGGGCGTATAAGTTTGAAGTAATGGAAGCGATTCCGCAAAACGCAAGTTTGATGAGCCGTTGGAACATACCTGTAGGAATCAATAGCGACGATGCAGAGATGGGACGTCGTTTAAATCAAGAAGCCGCTAAATCGGTTAAGTATGGTGGGATGAATGAAATAGATGCCTTTAAAATGTGTACCTTAAATCCTGCGAAGATGCTGCATGTAGATGCTTTCGTTGGAAGTTTGGCAGAAGGAAAGGATGCGGATTTTGTTGTATGGACCGCCGCTCCGTTAAGTGTTTACGCAGTTGCTACCGCTACTTATGTTGACGGGATTTGTTATTACAGCTTACAAGATGCAAATCAAAAAAGTGAATTTATCAAGCAAGACAAACAGCGTTTATGGCACTTAATGCAAGATGCTAAAACAGCAGGGGAAGCAGTAACTAACGCGAGCGCGAGTGGAGAGAATACGTATTATTCATGTGGCGGAGAAGAGGATAATCACTAAACGGATTGATAGATTTTTATAATACTATCGATTCCTGCCTTTGCCTCGATACCTTCCACTAAATTGTTATTGGTCTTATTGATTAAGGCCTTGGCAACTGCTTTAAATACGAATGCATGATTGCTTCCACTACCTTGGTAATTTCCTTTGTAGAGGTTCGGCTTCACTTGCGATTTTATTTTTGGTTGCTTAATTCCTTTAACATTCCAGTATTCAATTTCATTAAGATAAGCGCCTCCTATTTTCACCGTTCCTTTCTCTGCAATAATCGTAACACTCCCTTCGTAGTTCTTTTCGAAAAGATTATTATTCCAATTGATACTTCCGATAGTGCCTGATTTGAATTGTACTATGGAGTGACCGCAATCTTCAATTTGAATATTGTGTGCCTTAGTTGCTAGCATTGTTTTTGCCTTCTCCACTGGACCAAACCACCATACCAACAAATCTATAAAGTGACTTGCCTGTGTAAATAGTGCGCCTCGTTCCGTTTTTAGTTTGCCTCTCCAATCACTTTGCAAATAATATTTTTCATTTCGATTCCACCACACATTACACTGCACATCATATATTTTTCCTAGCTTACCTTTTTCTATCAACTGTTGCACGGCTGCTACCGGTTCGTTGAAACGATTTTGCTTAACAACAAAAAGTTTGCGTTTGTATTTTATAGAAGCTGCGATCATTGCTTTCGCCTCCTCACTCGATAAACACATTGGTTTCTCTACCAAAACATGATTGCCTTTAGAAAGGGCTTTGATAGTCATTTCAGCATGCAAGTGATGCGGTGTACAAATATGTACTAGATCAATATCGGCATCTAGAAGCGTTTCATAATCTTGATAAATTGCGATTTTTTTATCAAGGTTGCGAAGGTTTTTTAGGTTCGAATCACATACAGCCACAATTTTATATTGACTAGGTAATTCGTTCAAAATATCAAAGTGGCGATTTCCAATATGTCCTAATCCAATAATACCAACTTTAATTTTCATGATGCAATCAATTTTTGTAAACACTCATCTAATGCTTCTTCCCAACTGCGAATCGTAATATCTAATTCCGCTTTAACTTTTGATTTGTTTAATACAGAATAAGCTGGTCGAGGTGCTGGAGTAGGGTATTGTGACGTTTTTATTGGATTTACGTTCCCTTTATAATCGATGAATTCTGCAATTGCACGTGCAAAATCAAACCAAGAGCAGACGCCTTCGTTACTGAAGTGATAAATCGGAGCTAGCGTCTTTCCTTCCTCCCAGGCTAGGACTGCTTTAAGAGCAGTTACGGCTAAATCTTTCGCATAGGTAGGACTGCCAATTTGATCATTCACGACACTTATCTCCGGACGCTCATTCATTAAACGAATCATGGTCTTAACGAAGTTGTGTCCAAAAGTGCTATAAACCCATGAAGTTCTGATAATACAGAATTTTGAATTTTGATAGTTGGAAGCCAATTCAATTAAGGCCTTTTCACCTTCCTCCTTTGATTTTGCATAAACACCTCTAGGATCTGTTAAATCAGTTTCAATATAAGGTTCTGTGCCAATGCCGTTAAATACATAGTCGCTTGAAAAATGTAAAAAGGGAATCCCTTTCTGGAAACAAATTTCAGCAAGGGTTTTCACTCCATTGACGTTTATCTGCTGACAAAGTTCTTGTTCTTTTTCAGCCAAATCCACTTTGGTATAGGCACCCGCATTGATACAATAATCGAATGTGTTTGTCTGACAAAATGTTTGAATAGTAGAGCTATCGCTTAAATCTAAAGTGCTACGGTCGGCGAAAATAAAATGGAAATTGGGGAAATTGGCCTCTAATGATTTCAGTTCATTGCCTAATTGTCCATTACTGCCTGTTACGAGAATTCTTTTCATGCTTTATGTACAGCTCCGAAGATAATAAATCATTTGTGTTTATTGATGTAGCGCAAGATAATTCTGAAGCTAAAAAGCGTATTTTTGACTATTAATTCTCAAAATATGAAACTTGATTTATTAGCGATTAACGCGCACCCTGATGATGCTGAATTGTCTTGTAGTGGTTTGTTGGTGAAATCTGTTCATCAAGGTAAAGTGGTGGGTATTTGCGATTTAACGCAAGGAGAATTAGGCACGAGAGGTACTATTGAAACACGATATGCGGAGGCTGCAACAGCTTCTGAGATAATGGGCACACAGTATCGCAATAATTTAAAATTACGCGACGGCTTTTTTCAAATTGATGAAGAGACTACGTTAAAAGTAATCAGTGAAATTCGTAAAACGAAGCCTACTATTGTTCTGACTAACGCGTTGGATGATCGCCATCCTGATCATGGACGTGCAGCACAATTGGTGAAGGAAGCTTGTTTTTTAAGCGGATTAGCACAAATCAAAACTGTAGATGAAAATGGTCATCCGCAGGAGGCTTTTCGCCCGAAGCACGTTTTTCACTATATCCAAGATCGATGGTTAACGCCAACTTTTGTCATAGACATTACAGATGTGATGGAAACGAAGTTGCAAGCCATTCAAGCGTATGCCACCCAGTTTTATAATCCCAATTTTACTGGGCCTAAAACCTATATTTCCACTCCTCATTTTTTAGAAGGGATTGTTGCTAGAGCTTCTGCGCATGGTAAATTGATCAATGTCCAATACGGGGAAGCCTATATTTCTGCTAACCCTCCAGGCATTGCGAATGTCTTTGATTTACTTTAAGTAAAATTTTGTTTTTGCAGTCCTGAACAACGTTTTAGTTCGTATCTTTGCGGCCTAACCTAACGTTATGTCAGAACAAAATTCACAACAAATTATTTTCTCGATGGTGGGCGTGAGTAAAATCATCCCTCCGAACCGTACTATCCTTAAGGATATTTACCTTTCCTTTTTCTATGGTGCTAAAATTGGTATCATTGGTCTTAACGGATCTGGTAAATCTACCTTGCTTAAACTTATTGCCGGTATTGATAACAATTATCAAGGTTCAATAGAATTCAAAAGAAATAATTATTCGGTTGGATATTTAGAACAGGAGCCTTTATTAGATGACGAAAAAACAGTCATTGAAATTATCCGCGAAGGAAAGCAAGAGATCTTCAATTTGTTGAAAGAATACGAAGATATCTCTAATAAGTTTGCTGAGCCGATGAGTGATGATGAAATGGAAAAGTTGTTGAATCGTCAAGGTAACTTGCAAGATCAAATCGAAGCTGCAAATGGTTGGGAAATTGATACTGTATTGAATCGTGCGATGGACGCTTTACAATGTCCGGATCCAGATGCGCAAATTAAGTATTTGTCCGGTGGTGAAAAACGTCGTGTAGCCCTTTGTCGTTTATTGTTGCAGGAGCCCGATGTTTTATTACTGGATGAACCTACGAACCATTTGGATGCTGAATCAATTTTGTGGTTAGAACAACACTTACATCAATATAAAGGAACGGTAATCTGTATCACGCACGATCGTTATTTCTTGGATAATGTCGCAGGATGGATTCTTGAATTGGATCGTGGTGAAGGTATTCCGTATAAAGGAAACTATACTTCTTGGTTGGAACAAAAATCTATTCGTCTTGCACAAGAAGAAAAGATGGAAACGAAGCGTCAAAAGACCTTACAACGTGAATTGGAATGGGTGCGTATGGCTCCTAAAGCACGTCAAGCGAAGTCTAAAGCGCGTATCACAAACTATGAAAAAATGGTTGGTGAAGAAACAAAAGAGCGTGAAGAAAAGTTGGAATTGTATATTCCGCCAGGACCGCGTTTGGGAACGAAAGTTATCGAAGCACATGATGTAACAATGGCTTTCGGTGATCGCGTATTATATGAAAATTTGAACTTTACCTTGCCTCAAAACGGTATCGTAGGAATCATTGGTCCAAATGGTGCGGGTAAAACCACTCTATTCCGTTTGATCATGGATGAATTGAAGCCTGTGAGTGGTAGCTTTGAAGTAGGTGATACCGTGAAAATCGCTTATGTAGATCAGGCACATGCTGATATGGACAGCGAAAAGACCGTTTTTGAAACGATTTCAGACGGCTTGGAATTCATTGAAGTAGGTAAGCATCGTATCAATGCACGTGCTTATGTATCGAAGTTTAACTTCTCAGGTACAGATCAACAAAAGAAAGTAGGGGTATTATCTGGTGGTGAGAGAAATCGTCTGCACTTGGCAATGACGATGAAACAAGAAGCTAACGTTCTCTTACTGGATGAGCCTACCAACGATATCGACGTTAATACAATGCGTGCGATTGAGGAGGCTTTAGAAAACTATGCTGGTTGTGTGGTAGTTATTTCCCACGATCGTTGGTTCTTAGATCGCGTTTGTACGCATATCTTGGCGTTCGAAGGTGAGGGTAGTGTTTATTTCTACGAAGGTAGCTTCTCAGATTATGAAGAGAATAAGAAGCAACGTTTGGGTGAACAATCGAATCGTAAATTCAGATATAAGAAGTTGGTTGAGTAATTTGACCAAACCTATAAATAAAAAAGGCAGGATTAATTCCTGCCTTTTTTATTTATGTAACCAATTGTATTTACTTCTTTGCCACTAATTCATTTGACGCTTCTGAGGTAATTCTCAAGAAGTATTCTTCCAAGGAACGTACAGGGATAACCGCAGATACGGCGATCTGATGTTGCAATAATAAACTATTCATCGGAGCGATTTCCTCTTGCGTTAGATCTAAGGTGATTCTATTGCCTTCTACATTTATATTTCTTTCCATCAAACCGCGTTCCTTAAACAATCCTACAGCTTTCTCCAAAAGATCCACTTCAAAAGTAACCCTTAGGTTGTTGGCGTCTAATAACTCACTAACGAGACCTGATTGAATGGCCTTGCCTTTGTACATAATCATCATTCGATTACTAGTCATTTCCACTTCATGTAACAAATGCGAGGAATGAAAAATAGTAATCCCTTGATCTTTGGACAAATGCAAAATCAATTCGCGCATTTCTTTAATTCCTTGTGGATCTAAACCAGTTGTTGGTTCGTCCAGAATAATCAATTCCGGCTGATGAATAAGTGCTTGCGCTAAACCAAGACGTTGCTTCATGCCGTGGGAAAAAGTTTCCACTTTGCTCTGCGCACGTGTTCCTAAGCCAACCAAATCTAGCAAAGATGCGATATGCTTTTGGGAAGTATCTGCTCCGCTTAGTCTTCCCAGTATTTCAAGGTTTTTATAGGCAGAGAGATAAAGATAGAAATCAGGTTTTTCAACAATAGCGCCAATCTTTCGGAGAGACGATTCTCTGTTTTCATTAAAAGGTTTACCAAATAATTCTATGCTTCCAGAACTAGGAGCGATCAAGCCTAATATCATACGTATACTCGTGCTTTTTCCAGCTCCGTTAGGACCAAGAAACCCGAATACATCTCCTTTGAATACTTCTAAATTTAAGCCGTCAACAGCTTTAAAATCCTTGTATTCTTTGACCAGCGAATTTGTTTTAATAACGTGTTCCGACATATACTAGGTGTCGATACGTGCATACTTAGCATTCGATTCAATGAACTCACGACGAGGCGCTACTTCATCACCCATCAACATAGAGAAGATGCGATCTGCTTCTGCAGCTGAATCAATGGTTACTTGACGCAAAGTACGTGTTTCAGGATTCATAGTTGTTTCCCATAACTGTTCTGCGTTCATTTCACCAAGACCCTTATATCGTTGAATCGTTACTGAATCTTCTTTACCATTCGCTAATTTTTCTACTGCTTCACGACGATCGGAATCAGCCCAAGCGTAGATTTGCTCTTTACCCTTTTTAACTAAATAGAGTGGAGGAGTAGCGATATAGATATAACCATTTTCAATCAACTTCTTCATATAACGGAAGAAGAAGGTTAAAATAAGTGTAGTAATGTGGCTGCCATCCACATCGGCATCGGTCATGATAACGATCTTATGGTAACGTAATTTTTCTAAGTTAAGTGCTTTGTTATCTTCCGGTGTCCCGATACTAACGCCTAAGGCAGTGAAGATATTTTTAATCTCTTCGTTATCGTAGATTTTGTGCTCCATTGCTTTTTCCACGTTAAGAATCTTACCTCTTAATGGAAGAATCGCTTGGTAACGACGATTACGACCTTGTTTGGCCGTTCCACCCGCCGAGTCACCTTCGACTAAGAATATCTCTGATACTGCTGGGTCGTTATCTTGACAGTCAGCCAATTTACCAGGTAAGCTAGAGCCGATGACAGATTTACGTTGCACCATTTCACGCGCCTTACGAGCAGCATGACGAGCGGTAGCAGCTAAGATTACTTTTTGAACAATCATCTTAGCTTCCTTCGGATGTTCTTCTAAGTAGTTGTTCAACATTTCACCTACGCACTGATCAACGACACCGGTAACTTCATTGTTCCCTAACTTTGTTTTCGTCTGACCTTCAAACTGCGGTTCCGGTACTTTAACTGAAATTACCGTAGACAAACCTTCACGGAAGTCATCACCAGTGATTTCTAAATTTACTTTTTCAAGCAATTTGTTTTTATCAGCATACGCTTTGAAAGAACGGGTTAGGGCACGACGCATACCTGCAACGTGTGTACCACCTTCAATCGTATTGATATTGTTTACATAGGAACAAACGTTCTCTGTATAACTATCATTGTATTGTAAGGCGATTTCTACAGCGATGTTTTCCTTCGTCATTTCCGCACAAATCGGATCTGGAATTAAAGGAATACGGCTGCTATCGATAAATTGAACAAACTCACGCAAGCCGCCTTCTGAATAGAAAGTCTCGCTCAAGTTGGTACCATCTTCATTCTTTACGCGCTCATCTGTAAGTGTGATTCTGATTCCTTTGTTAAGGAAAGACAATTCACGCATACGATTTTGCAAAGTTTCAAATTTGTATTCTGAAACAATGAAGATGGAAGTGTCCGGTTGAAACCAAACGGTTGTTCCTGTAATATCTGTTTCTCCAATTTCTTTAACAGAATACATTGGCTTACCGCATTCGTATTCTTGTTGGAAGATTTTACCTTTTGTATGAACCGTCACCTTCAAATGAGTAGATAATGCGTTTACGCAACTCACACCCACACCGTGAAGACCACCCGAAACTTTATAAGTGTCTTTGTCGAATTTACCACCCGCGTGTAGAACGGTCATTACAACCTCTAAGGCAGAACGATTTTCTTTTTTGTGTAAATCGGTTGGGATACCACGACCATCATCCTTAACGCTGATCGAATTTCCTTCATGAATAGTAACGACAATATTTTTACAATAACCTGCTAATGCTTCGTCAATTGAGTTGTCTACAACTTCATATACTAAGTGATGTAATCCTTTGAATCCTACGTCTCCAATATACATCGCCGGACGCTTACGTACGGCTTCTAATCCTTCCAATACCTGGATATTATCCGCGCTATAATTGGAAACTGGTTTTTGTTCTTGCGATTCGCTCATTTTATAAACTTATTTTTAAAAACAATTTCTTGGAAATGCCTATAAATAAAGGCTTTTGAACCTAGAAGTTGTTCCTTTAAAAATACTCAGAATTCACAAGATATTGGCGGTTTTAAGTGGGAAGTTATTCACATGAATGTGTACAAGTTGCAGTCAATTCCGACACTATTTTAAGCCATTTAAAAACGCAGCGGAGCTTTCGAAAATTTCAGCTTTTCGTTCTGCCGACATTTTATTCAATGTACCTAGTAACATGCTTAAACGAGGGTTGCTTGAAAAGAATTTTTGTTGATTATGCATAAAATTCCAGAATAAGGCATCCCATACAATTGTCCATTCCCCTTTACCATAATCGCTCATTTTTAAAACATAATTGCTGCCCGAAATATAAGGTTTGGTCGCCATTATTCCACCGTCAGCAAATTGACTCATCCCATAAACATTGGGCACCATCACCCAATCGTAAGCGTCGATAAAAAGGCTCATAAACCAATGATATACCTCATCTGGATCGAATTCACATAAAAGCATAAAATTGCCCAGTAACATCAATCGTTCAATATGATGACAATAACCTGTTTGCAATACTTTTTGAATTGTTTCATCGATGGGTGCTATACCTGTAGTTCCTGTCCAGAAGCTTGCTGGGATTTTGCGGTTAAATTGCCAATAATTTAGGCTACGCTCTTTCCGTCCTTTTAATAGATAAATGGCACGTATAAATTCTCGCCAACCGATGATTTGGCGGATAAAACCTTCTAGTGACGCAAGTGGAATGGATGCGGCATTTTGAAGCGTATAATCGATGATTTCTTGCGGTGTCAGTAAGCCTATGTTTAACATAGGGGTTAGAATACTATGATGTAAGGTACTTTCTTTGGCCACGATAGCGTCTTCGTAAGGACCGAATTCTTGGAGACGTTCTTTTACAAATTGCACCAACCATTCTTGCGCACCTTTCCTTGAAATAGGATAGGGGATTGCTTGCGATAGTTCGCCCGGGTTCTGACTAAAATTCTGTTCAATATAACTTTTCGCTTCTTCTATATAATGCCGTTCTTCCTCAAGATTACAAGTTGCTAATTTCGGAGCTGTTTTGTTTTTAGGATATTTTAAACGATTGTCTTTATCGAAGTTCCACTGTCCGCCTACGGGCTCTTTCCCATCCATTAGGATATTTCGTTTTTTGCGCTGATCGATATAAAAATCGTTTTGCAAAAAGCGCTTTTTACCTTGGAAGTAAGTTCTTATCTCCGATTCACTATTTAAAAAATAAGGACTCTGATGAAAAGTAATCGATTTATTAGATTCCTTAGAAGCCTTTTCTATACGTTGTTGTAACCAATCATCGTGAACCTCCCAAAAGTGAATTTCCATTGCCGGGGAAGATTCAATAAATTTCTGAATTGCACTAAATGGTTGAGAGCTATCGATATAGTCAACGGATATTTGCGGTAATATATTCTTTAATTGATTTTCATAATATTTCATACTTGCTCTATGCAGGGCAAGTTTTGCTTTATGAAATGGGAATTGCTTAAAAAACAATTCTTCTTCAATTAGAACGATCTTGTCAAACCCTTTTAGGAAAGCAGTTTCATCAAATATCTGATGCGGAAAAATAACGAGGGCCTTCATTATTTAATTGCACTAATTCCGCCATCAATATTAATAATTTGACCAGTTATCCAGCTTGACTTTGCGGTCAATAGGAAGCTAGCTAGTTGTGCGTTATCAGCAGCTTCACCGATTCTTTTTAGCGGATGTTTGGTGTCTTGTACCGATCTTTTTTCTGGGGTATTGATAAACTGCTCCGTTAGTTTAGTTGCTGTAATAGATGGAGCGATAGCGTTAAAACGTATTGCTGGAGCGTATTCTGCAGAAAGGCTCTTTACCAATCCTTCGATTGCTCCTTTCGAAGAACCGATGAGCGCATGAAAGGGGAAGCCTACTTTTGCTGCGACGCTTGAACAGAATACTACAGAGGCTTGTTGGCTGCGTTTTAGGTTGGGAAGAATCTTTTGTAATACCGCAATTGCGCCTAATGTTTGGATTTTATAATCATCTATAAAATCATTCAAGTTGATTCGATTGAATGGCTTTAGATTGACTTTTCCGACAGCATAGAAATA
>JACCDJ011843637.1_pt1 | contig 27019 bp, 26 predicted proteins | sample 7444481 | NCBI WGS metagenome assembly JACCDJ01 (sample SAMN15323435, study PRJNA562643) | freshwater metagenome | isolation source: river surface water | place: USA:Blue River Watershed | collected 2017-08-15 | reverse complement strand
CGCAGGCATGGTCAACAGCACGAGGGCTGCAGCGACCAGTCTACGCAACGATTGAGTAAGGTGGTTCATGTTTAAGTGATTAATAGTTGGGCGTTAAATCTATGACAAATTTTCGCACGTTCGCACGTCGAATTGTTAATAAACCCAAATTTTTGTTGCGGAGTCCGCATTGAAGCGGTTAATTACCGTGTTCGGGGGGCGTAGCCTTCCGCGGCGCGCGGGCGGTCCAAACGATCCGTTTCAAGCGGATCGCAGGCTTCAAGCGTTTGGTCGCATTCCCGCGGAAGGCGCTGGTACCACGCGGTTCCTTCGGTCTTCCACGCGAGCTGCTCGTCGCTCACGTCCTTGACGATTCGTGCGGGGTTGCCCACGACAACCGACCGGGGCGGAACCTGCATGCCTTGGGGCACAAAGCTCAAGGCGCCAACAATAGACTCGGCACCAATGACGGCTTGATCCATGAGCACTGCGTTCATACCGATAAGGCAGTTGCGTCCGACGTGGGCGCCGTGCACAATGGCGCCGTGGCCTATGTGGGCGGACTCCTCCAGTACCACATCAAGTCCCGGAAAAACGTGAACGATGCAGTTTTCTTGCACGTTGGCGCCGTCGCCAACCGTGATGCGGCCCCAGTCTCCGCGAAGAACTGCGCCAGGGCCGATGTAGACGTCGCGGCCAATCCACACGTCGCCCGTCACGTTCGCTTGGGGGTGAACGAAGGCGGTTGGGTGAACCACCGGGCGCATGCCATTAAACGCATAAAACATTTGGTAAACTTAAAGTTCGAGGCCCCAGTGGACAAACTGCTTGCGGTCCACCCAGGTAGATAGCACTCCGCCCAAGCGCACGAGGTACTTGTCGCGCTTGATCTCGAGAACCTCACCTTGCTGCTTTCCGCCGCCGACAATTTTCACTTTGTCGCCCACCTTGACGGGCATGGCGAGCGCGGACTCGAGGCGTTGGCGCGCTTCGGCTTGCTTGGCGGTCTCTTTGCGCTGCACGAGTTTTTTCTCGGCGCCGTTGCGCTCGGCGAACAACTTGGTGACTCGGTCGACCACCTCGTCTTTGGCTTTTTTGCTTTTGGCTTTTGCCCACGAAGCCGACATCTGTTCTAGTCGCTTGCCCCACATCAGCCGATCGGTTCCTGTTGCGTTAGCTTCGGCGGCTTTGGCCAGCTTGTCTTCGAGCTTGGCGATTCGCTTGGACTGGTCGGACTTCAGGGTTTCGAGGTCGCGCAACCGCTGGTCCAGTTCGTTGCGGGCGCGGTCGAGCGCGCTTCGCTGCTTTTGCAGCCCGACCAAAAGCCGGTCAACGTGGTGGGTTTGTTCGTTGAGGGCGGCGCGCGCGTCGTTCATTAACCGCTTCGGAATCCCCACCCGTTGGGCCACTTCAAACGGGTAGGACGATCCGGGCGAGCCCAGTTCAAGCGTGTAGCGCGGTTCAAAGCTTTGCACGTCAAACGCCATGTTGGCGTTTTGCGCTCCGTCCAGCTCCTCAGCCAATGCTTTAATTGAGTTGTAGTGGGTGGTGAAAATCCCGGTCGCGCCCGACTGGTGGATTTCGCGCAAAAACACGCCGGCAAGCGCAGCTCCGAGGTCGGGGTCCGAGCCCGACCCAAACTCGTCGACCAGCACCAGCGTTTCGGGGTCGCACCACGCGAGAATCTCTCGCATTTTGGTCAGCTTGCCGCTGTAGGTTGAAAGCTCGTTTTCGACCGATTGGGCGTCGCCGATGTCGGCCATGACCCGGGCGAACCAGCGCATGGTCGTGCGCGGATGGGCCGGAACCAAAAATCCGCTCTGAAGCATAAGCTGAAAAAGGCCGACCGTCTTTAGCGCCAGCGACTTTCCGCCCGCGTTGGGGCCCGAAATCAGCAGCAGCCGGTGGTCGGGGTCGAGGCGCACGTTGAGCGGAACAATTCCGCGCCCTTTCTCGCGCTGCACCTTGCGCAGCACCGGATTGACGCCCTGCTCCACATAGATGATGTCTTCGCTCCACTGCGGAAGCACTCCGCCCTCAGCTCGCGCAAACCGGGCGCGCGCGGCGAGGCTGTCCCAGTCGGTGAGCCGCTCGTCGACCCGAGCTATGACGTCGCGGAACGGCCGCAGTGCCTTGGTGAGCGCTTTGAGAATGCGGCGAATCTCTTTGCGCTCATCCTCAATCAGCAGACCCACCTCGGCGTTGACCTCAAGGCATTCCGAGGGCTCGAGGTACACCAGTGAGTTTTTGGCGCTGGACCCGTGAAAGGCACCGCGCGCCTTGTTTTTGTGGGAGGCCGAGAGCGCCAGCACCCGGCGGTCGTTGCTGACCGACTCGCGGATGTCGCCCAGCCAGCCCTCAGTGTCGTAGCGGCGAAGCACTTTGTAAAAAATGCGGTCCGCGGCTACGCGGGCCTTGGCCAGGTCAGCGCGGATGCGGGCGAGTTCGGGTGAAGCGTTGCTCCGCACGAGGCCGTTGCGCTCAAACACGCCTTCGATGAGGCGCGGAACTTCGTCTTCGGGCGGAAAAGGCCGGGCCAGCGCGTCCAAGGTGGGCGCGTACTCGGCGTGGGTCGATATAAATCGAAAGGCGTTGGCGTAGGCCTGAAACTGGGCGTGGATCGCGAGGCACTGTTCCGCGGTCAGCACCGCGCCCTCGATGCGGAGCATGGGAAGAGCGTCGTCCACCTCGGCGGCGGCTACAGCTGGAAAATAGTGGCCGCGTTCCATGAGCCGCAGCAGTTCGTCGACCTGCAGCAGCTCGGGTTCCACCGCGGAACGGTCGGCGCGTGGTTCCGCCTCGCGAAGTCGAATTCGTCCCTTGCGGGTGGCCGCGTGCTCCGCCGCCAAGTCTTTGACGGCCTGAAAGTCAAGCAGGTCAGCAGCCTCGGGCGGGTACAGCATCGGGAATCGCGGAACTTAGTCCGCCTTTTCAGGGCGCATTTGCGGAAAGAACAGCACCTCCTGAATGCTTGACTGGTCGGTCAAAAGCATGGTCAAGCGGTCCATTCCGATGCCCATACCTGAAGTGGGGGGCATTCCGTACTCGAGGGCGCGCACAAAGTCCAGGTCGATGAACATCGCCTCGTCGTCGCCCTTGGCGCTGAGCTTGAGCTGCTCCTCGAAGCGTTCCAACTGGTCGATGGGGTCGTTGAGCTCCGAGTAGGCGTTGGCGATTTCTTTGCCGTTGATGAATAGTTCGAAGCGCTCCGTCAGGCGGTCGTCGTCGCGGTGGCGCTTGCAAAGCGGAGACATTTCAACTGGGTAATCCGTAATAAACGTCGGCTGCACGTAGTGGTGCTCGCAGCGGTCGCCAAAAATGGCGTCGATTAATTTTCCGGAGCCCATTTCGTCCGAAACCTCCACGCCAACGGACTTGGCTGCGGCGCGAATCTCCGCTTCGGTCTTGCCCAAAAGGTCCAAACCGGTATGCGTTTTAATCGCTTCCAAAATGGGCACGCGGGCAAAGGGCGCTTGGAACGAAATCTCGGTTCCGCCCACCGTGAAGGTGTGGCTGCCCTTGACCTCGAGCGCGATCTGCGCTAGGGCTTTCTCGGTGAAGTCCATCATCCAGCGGTAGTCCTTGTAGGCCACATAAATTTCCATCACCGTGAACTCCGGGTTGTGGGTGCGGTCCATACCCTCGTTGCGGAAGTCCTTGGCAAACTCGTACACCCCGTCGAATCCGCCCACAATCAAGCGCTTGAGGTAGAGTTCGTTGGCGATGCGCAAGTAGAGCGGAATGTCCAAGGCGTTGTGGTGCGTCACAAAGGGCCGCGCCGCGGCTCCGCCCGGAATGGGCTGAAGAATCGGCGTCTCCACCTCGAGGTAGCCGGCTTCGTTGAAAATGCGGCGCATCGCACTAAAAATCTTGGTGCGGGCCACAAACACCTCGCGCACACCCTCGTTGACCACGAGGTCGACGTAGCGTTGGCGGTAGCGCAGCTCCGGGTCGCTGAAGGCGTCGTACACGGTTCCGTCGGCGTCCTTTTTCACGGTCGGAAGCGGGCGCAGCGACTTGCTCAGCACCTCCATTCGCGTGGCGTGCACGCTGATTTCGCCGGTTTGCGTGGTGAAGACGTGCCCATAAAACGCCACAAAATCGCCAAGGTCCAAATGCTTCTTGAACACGTCGTTGTATTGCGCCTTGTCGTCGCCGGGGCAGATCTCGTCCCGGTTGACGTATACCTGAATGCGGCCCGAGCTGTCCTGAACGCTGGCAAAGGAGGCCTTGCCCATGATTCGTTTGGCCATCATGCGGCCGGCCACACAGACTTCGGTGTAGCCTTCGGGGTTGGCGGCAAAACCGCTTAAAATATCGGCCGCGTGGTGGGTCACGGGCACTTCGGCCGCGGGGTAGGGATCCACGCCCAGGGCGCGGAGTTCTCCCAATGCCTGGCGTCGAAAAAGTTCTTGTTCGCTGAGTTGGCGCTCCATGCGGCAAAGATAAGGGCTTGACCTTGCGCGGGGGCGGGCGATTCCGGGCGCCGTATCTTTGCGGCCCTCAAGGATTTTACTATGTCTGACCGCCGCGTTCGCGTTCGTTTTGCCCCCAGCCCCACCGGCCCGCTCCACATGGGCGGAGTCCGCACTGCTTTGTACAACTACCTCTTTGCCAAAAAGTTGGGCGGAGACTTCTTGCTCCGCATCGAAGACACCGACCAAACCCGCTTTGTTCCGGGCGCCGAGCAGTACATCGTCGACGCCCTGGCTTGGTGCGGAATTTCGCCCGACGAAGGCATTGGGGTGAACGGCCAAATTGCGGACCACGGCCCGCATGCGCCCTACCGGCAGTCCGACCGCAAACCCATGTACCGCGCCTACGCCGACCAGCTTTTAGCTGCTGGCCACGCCTACTACGCGTTTGACACGCCTGAAGAGCTTGAAGCGATTCGGGAGCGGGCAAAATCCGCCGGAAACCCCAACTGGCAGTACAACAGCATCACCCGCACGTCGATGAAGAACAGTTTGACGCTGCCCGAAGACGAGGTCGCGCGCCGCTTGGCCGCTGGCGAAGCCTACGTGATCCGCGTGAAAATGCCCCGCAACGAAGAAGTGAAGTTTGAAGACCGCATTCGCGGCTGGGTGAGCGTCAACACGCTGAACCTTGACGACAAAGTCCTACTCAAGGGCGACGGCATGCCGACCTACCACCTCGCCAACGTCGTTGACGATCATTTGATGGAGATCACCCACGTGATTCGGGGCGAAGAGTGGTTGCCTTCAGCGCCCCTCCACGTGCTGCTGTACCGATTTTTTGGTTGGGAACAGCCTGAATTTGCGCACCTTCCGCTCTTGCTTCGCCCCGACGGAAACGGCAAGCTTTCGAAGCGCGACGGGGACCGGTTGGGTTTTCCTGTATTTCCACTCAACTGGGCCAACGCCGAGACGGGCGAAACCGCGAGCGGGTACCGCGAACGCGGATTTTACCCCGAGGGCTTCGTGAACATGCTGGCGTTTTTGGGCTGGAATCCGGGTACCAACCAAGAAATTTTCTCGCTCGACGAGCTCGTTCAGGCCTTTTCGATCGATAAAGTCCACAAAGCAGGTGCCCGCTTTGACTTCGAAAAAGCGAAGTGGTTCAACCAGCAGCACCTGCGTCAGCGTTCGCCCGAAATGCTTGCGGCCGAGTACCAGGCTGGGGTTGCTGAGTCCTTTGGTGCCTCCATCGATACTGCATTCGCCACCAAGGCTTTAAGCCTCTTTTTGGATCGCGCGGAATTCATGTCGGATGCCGTGCACGCCGCCCCCTACTTGTTTGCCAAGCCGGCCGAATACGACGCGGTCATGGTGGGCAAAAAATGGACGTCGGAATCGGCCGGACACGTGCGCAGCTTGGCTCCGCGCTGGGCGGCGACCGACTACACGGAGTCCGCGCTCGAAGAAGCGTTTAAGTCGTTTCTTGCCGAAACGGGTCTCGGGTTTGGCGCCGTCGGTCCCGTTGTTCGCCTCGCCATCGCCGGAACCACGCAGGGCCCGAGCATTTTTGGGGTCATGGAACTCTTGGGTCGCGCCGAATGCGAGTCGCGTATCGAGTCCGCCATCGCAACCCTCGGTTAACGCAGCATGAAGCGACGCACCCGAATTGACCTCGTAAACCAGCGGGAGTATGCTTTTCACGGCTGCCTTCCCGAAGAGGCGATTATTGGCAGCGACTACCTCATCAACGTTCGGGCCTGGGCAGACGTGGTCGGCTCCGCCGAAACCGACGCCCTAGAAGACACCGTGGACTACGTGGCCTTGCGCCGAATTGTCAGCGAAGAGATGGCCGTTCGCGCCAACCTCCTCGAAACGGTTCTGGAGCGAATGGCGCGCCGAATCATCGCAGAACATCCTATGGTTGAGCGCGTTAAGATTTCTTTAGCCAAGCTTAATCCGCCGTTAGACGGCGACGTTCGGGCGGTGCGCGTGGTCTGGGATGTGCGCCGTTAACGCAAGTTTGCGTTGGCCGCGCGGGGTTCGCGGTATTTACCTACTTTTGCAGACCTCCATGGTCTCGTGGCCGAGAGGTTAGGCAAGGCTCTGCAAAAGCTTGTACAGCGGTTCGAATCCGCTCGAGACCTCCAAAATCAACCGGTAGCCCCAACGCTGCCGGTTTTTTTATTTCATGGTGCCGGCCTCGTGCGTTCCCGTTCGCACACGACGCTCGGGCGGCGGCGCTTTGAGCGTTTCGGAACTCCGCGGCAGTAAAAGCACGTGGGGCGTTGCGTGCGCCGCAGCCAACCAATTCTTGCTATATTCGTTGGACCAACCAATGAACCAAATCACCCATGATTCTCGTCCTTTCTCCTCAGGAAGGCCTGCGCAAGCGTTTCGAAGAAGCACTTAAGGCCCAGCATATTGAGGTAGCGCACGCACCTGATTTAGCCTCGTGGACCGAGCAAAACAGCCTGCGGCTGCCGCACCTCGCGATCCTCGATATTTCCCACACCAGCGACGCCGGCGCCGCTTTGATGGAAGAGCTCGACCAAATCGAAGACCTGAACATGCTTTGGGTTCTTATGGTGTCGGTGCCCTGCACGATCAACCACCGCATTCAAAGTTTGCGAAACGGTGCCTTGGACTGCCTTGCCGCCGATGTCGATACCGAAGAGTTGGTGCTCAAAGCCCAGCGTTTGCTCGGACTTTGTCCGCGAAGCAAGTACGCGCCGCCCGCCGAAATGACCGAGAGGGAGCGCATTGTTGCAATGATTCAAAAGAGTTTGCGCCAAAACATCAACGTTGAAAGCTTGGCGCGCGCCCTGCACATGAGCCGAAGTTCCCTTCAGCGCGCCTGCATCCGCCACTTTAAAATTGGCCCCAAAGAGCTAATTACCCAGCACAAAATTCAGCAAGCCATGCGGCTTATTGATCTGGGGTCCAACAACGTAGCCTCGCTGGCGTTCACCGTGGGCTACAGCAACGTAAACAACTTCATTTCGGCATTTAAGCGCCAAACGAATCAAACGCCGAAGGAGTATATGAAAACCAAACATTTGCTCGAGGAAGCGAGTTGAGTACCTCTTCGTGGCCGCGTTCAGCGGGCTACCTTTGTGGGGTTAGCCCTTTGAACTATGAACGCATCCCTCTCCTTTCTTCAAGAGCTTGGTATTCAAGCCCACAACGCCGGAACCTGGATCGGCGGAACCTCGTTTGACCATAGCGAACGCATCACCAGCAGCTCTCCCGTTGACGGCGGGGTGATTGCTAGCGTTTCCATCAGCACCCCTGAACAGTACGATCGGGCGGTAGCGGCGGCGCACGAAGCCTTTTTAGAATGGCGGACGGTGCCCGCCCCGAAGCGGGGTGAAGTCGTTCGGCAGTACGGAAACCTTCTCCGCCAGCACAAAGAGGCCTTAGGCGCCTTGGTTAGCTACGAAATGGGTAAGTCCCTTGCCGAAGGTCAGGGGGAAGTTCAAGAAATGATTGACATCTGCGACTACGCTGTTGGTCTTTCGCGCCAGCTCGCGGGGCTCACGCTGAAGTCTGAGCGCCCTGACCACTTCATGATGGAACAGTGGCACCCCATCGGCGTCGTAGGCGTAATTTCTGCCTTCAACTTCCCGGTCGCTGTTTGGGCTTGGAACGCTTGCCTTGCTTGGGTTTGCGGAGACTCCGTCGTATGGAAGGCTTCAGAAAAAGTTCCGTTGTGTGCCGTGGCTTGCCAAATTCTTTGGAACCGTGTAGCCGCTCAGAACAACGTTCCTGCTGGGTTGTCGTGCATCGTAACCGGAGGTGTCGAAGTCGGCGTCCGCCTTTCTGAAGATAGCCGCATTCCTGTGGTTTCTGCCACGGGTTCGACACGCATGGGCCGTGAAGTTGGCCAAAAAGTTGCCGCCCGCTTTGGCCGCAGTATTCTGGAACTCGGCGGGAACAACGCCATCATTGTTACCCCAACGGCGGACCTCAAAATGACCGTTACGGCCGCGGTATTTGGCGCCGTAGGCACCGCCGGTCAACGCTGTACCTCAACGCGACGCTTGATTATTCACGAGAGCATTTTTGACAAGGTTATTGAAGCCATTAAAAGCGCCTACGCACAACTAAAAATTGGGTCTCCTTTGTTGGCTGAAAACCACGTTGGTCCCTTAATTGACGAGGCCGCGGTTTCGATGTACTTAAGCGCCTTAGATGCCGTTGATGCCGCAGGTGGCATCTTCCATTTGCGCGGGGGTAAACTAGAGGGCGCGGAATACGCCAGCGGTTGCTACGTAAAACCTTCGATTGCTGAAGTCCAAAACGATTGGAGTATCGTTCAGCACGAAACCTTTGCTCCGCTGCTTTACGTCATGAAGTACCGTGAACTCGACGAGGCGGTTGCCCTTCAAAACAATGTGCCCCAGGGATTGAGTTCAGCAATTATGACCGGATCCATGCAGGAAGCGAACCGCTTTTTGAGTGCAAGCGGCTCGGATTGCGGAATAGCCAACGTCAATATCGGAACCAGTGGAGCTGAAATTGGTGGTGCCTTTGGCGGCGAAAAAGAAACCGGTGGTGGCCGAGAAAGCGGGTCGGACTCATGGAAAGCCTACATGCGTCGCCAAACCAACACGCTGAACTACGGCAATGCCCTACCGTTGGCTCAAGGGATCGTTTTCAACATTTAATCATTATTAAATTCTTTAGGTAATTCTATTAGTAATGGTCGGTTAATAGGTTTAGTAACTTTATTTGGGACTGCTTGCGGTACTGAGTTATTCCAAACAATTAACAGGTTATTAACCAATGATAAAACCTTAACTAATTGAATTACATTAGGTTAACAAATAACCCTACCCAACGTGAAAACCGTTATCCTTGGTCAAATGTCCATAACTCCTAACGGGACTTTACGGGGAAAACCTACCGAGTTAACCGAAGCGATGGTTAACAATTTTACGGGCTATGGGATTTATGATGAGTTATGAATACTTTTTAATCACTTATTAACGCGTTACGAACATGAACTTATCCATTGGCTCCGATCATGCTGGATATCCGCTTAAAGAAGCTATAAAGGCCCATTTAACCCAACTTGGCCATCACGTTGTGGACCGCGGTGCGTATTCGCTCGATTCGGTAGACTACCCCGACTTCGGTCATGCCGTAGCTACGGATGTTGCTGATCACGCGTGCGACTTGGGTATTGTGGTATGCGGAAGCGGAAACGGCATCAATATGTCGGTGAATAAGCATGAAGGAGTTCGGGGAGCCTTATGTTGGCTTCCTGAATTAGCCTCATTAGCTCGACAGCATAACGATGCGAATGTTTTAGCCCTTCCGGGTCGGTTCATCACAGAAGAAGTGGGACTGGATTGCGTTGACGCGTTTATCCAAGCGTCCTTTGAAGGAGGTAGGCATGCAGCACGTGTAGCAAAAATTCCTTGTGGCGGTAACGTTTGAACTACCCAAAACAGCGGGCTTCGCGAAAAAGCAAACCGCAGATTGGTTGGTGCTGGTAGCATCATCCGAAGGTGCCTCTATTAAGCGTTTGAGCTACAAAGCTTTTTATCGGGAAGAAATGATCGAACTTAACCGTCAGTTTCTTCATCACGATTACGATACAGACATCATTACGTTTGCGGAATCAGAGGCCCCAAACCCTGTGTCTGCGGACTTTGCACTTGGTTGGGATCAAATAGCACTTCAAAGCCAGGATTTAGGTGAGGTATTCTTGAAGGAACTACACCGCATTCTGGTTCATGGACTTCTGCATTGCTTAGGGTACAACGATCAGACGGAGGCCCAACGCAAGGAAATTCGCGCAAAAGAAGATTACTACTTAAGTATTCACCCAAGTTGTTCCACGTGGAACTAAGATTATGATTCGGTACGATGTAGTTGTGGTAGGCGCTGGACACGCCGGTAACGAAGCGGCGTCGGCGGCAGCGAAGCTTGGAGCCCGGGTTCTGCTAGTGACCATGAACATGCAAACAATTGGCCAAATGAGCTGCAATCCTGCAATGGGCGGAGTGGCTAAGGGTCAAATTGTGCGAGAAATAGACGCCCTTGGAGGATTGAGCGGTATTATATCTGATAAAACGGCCATTCAATTTCGGATGCTTAACCGAAGTAAGGGAGCCGCGATGTGGAGTCCGCGAACACAAAACGACCGATGGAGGTTTGCTGAGGAGTGGCGCTTAGCACTTGAATCTATACCCAAGGTAGATTTTATTCAAAGCACCGTAGATGAAGTCCTACTTGATGGAGTCAAGGTCCGCGGGGTCGTACTTCAAAGTGGCGAAGAAATCGCGTGTTCTAAAGTTGTGCTTACCAGTGGTACGTTCTTGAACGGAATTATGCACATTGGAACACGGCAAATGAACGGCGGGCGCAGCGCCGAGGGGACCGCTCGGGGAATTACCGCATGCCTTCAGTCCTTTGGCTTTACTTCTGGGCGAATGAAGACAGGCACACCGCCACGCATTGACGGCCGCAGCTTGGACTACAGCAAATTCGAAGTACAGGAAGGCGACGAGCGCCCCGGTACCTTTAGCTATTGGGCGTCAAAACCCCTAACGAAGCAGCGCCACTGCTGGATTGCGCACACGTCTGAATCGGTGCACGATACGCTGCGCAGCGGGTTCGATCGAAGCCCATTGTTTAACGGCGCCATTCAAAGCAGCGGACCGCGCTACTGCCCAAGTATTGAAGACAAAATCAATCGTTTTGCAGACAAGACAAGTCATCAGCTGTTTGTGGAGCCTGAAGGCTGGGACACGGTAGAAATGTACATAAACGGCTTTTCTACAAGCCTTCCTGAAGAAGTACAGCGCGAAGCACTTCAGCAGGTGTCTGGGTTTGAGCAGGTACGGTTTTTTAGGCCGGGCTATGCGGTGGAATACGACTATTTTCCGCCCACCCAACTGAAGCACAGCCTTGAGACCAAGCTCGTGGACGGTCTATATTTTGCAGGGCAAATCAACGGAACTACGGGTTATGAAGAGGCTGCCTGTCAAGGACTTATGGCCGGAATAAACGCAGCTCAAGCGGTATTGGGCAAGGAAGAATTCATACTTGACCGAAGCGAGGCATACATTGGAGTCCTGATTGACGACTTAATCACGAAGGGCACCGAGGAGCCCTACCGCATGTTTACCAGTCGAGCAGAATTCCGTTTGAGTTTGCGGCAAGACAATGCCGACCGTCGTTTAACTCCGTTGGGCCGAAATTTGGGTTTAGTTGGGGACGTACAGTGGGCCTCGTTCGAACAAAAGGAGCAGCAGCGGTTCCACGTGGAACAGTGGCTTGACGCGCAGAACGCGGAGCCAGAGCACTGGAACGCGTTTCTTGAGGAGCGCGGAACTACGCCCTTACGGCAAAAGGGGCCGTTTCGTTCCCTAATCTCTCGCCCCCAGCTTGAGTTATCGGGCTTGCGCGCCCACCTGTCCTCTGTGGAGCCCGTGGCGGATGAGTTGGTTTGGGAGCAGGTTGAAATTGACGAAAAATACCGCGGCTACTTGGAAAAAGAGCAGGAGCAAGTTCAAAAATTGAAGCGATTAGAAAGCCTTCGCATTCCTGCCCAATTTGATTTTGAACGGATCACCGCGTTGAGCATAGAGTCGCGGCAAAAGCTAAATAAACTGAGACCCGAAACGGTAGGTCAAGCAAGCCGCGTATCGGGTGTATCACCGGCCGACATACAAATTCTACTGGTCCATTTGGGCCGGTAGTTCCACGTGGAACACTATGGAAGTTAACAATTGCCCCTGCTGCGGTTCAGACCAACGCGAACGACCAATGACTGTGGTTGACCACATGGTAAGCCAAGAGTCGTTCACCGTATCTTTTTGTGTGTCCTGCGGCTGCGGCATTACCAGTCCGCGCCCAGACGAAATAGGACCCTACTACGAAAGCCCCTCCTACACGTCTCACCAAGATCAAAATTCTGGTTTGTTTGGTCGGCTCTATGGTTTGGCCCGCACGGTTGCAGCAGGACAAAAGCTGCGCCTGATCAAGCGTGCATCGAAAAAATCTAAAGGCTCGTTGCTTGATTACGGTTGTGGGGTTGGTGTTTTCACGAGCCGAGCTGAGCGGGCCGGATGGCACGTTGATGGCATAGAGCTTTCGGCTGAAGCGCGCCGGCGGGCTCAAGAAAAACTAAAGACCGGACGCGTTGCGACCCACCGAGACGAGCTAGACGGGACAAATACGTACGACGTAGTCACGTTGTTCCACGTTCTTGAGCACTTGGACGATCCCGCCGAAGCGCTTGCGTGGATTCGGGCTCGTTTGAACACGGGGGGCGCCCTTATCGTCGCGGTGCCAAACTACGAGTCGCCAGATGCGCAGCACTACGGACCGCACTGGGCGGCATACGATGTGCCGATTCACTATTGGCACTTTACCAAGGCGTCGATCAATGCACTTGCTCGGTCGACCGGATGGTTTGTGTCAGAAGTTCACCCGATGCGGATGGATGCTTTTTATGTCTCGCTCTTAAGTGAGGCGTACAAAACGGGGTCAAAAAACTGGTTATCAGCAGTTTATCAAGGAATTAAAAGCAACGTGCTCGGCGGCAACGGCAACGCTTCGAGCCTTATTTACGTGCTGCGAAAAGCTTCATAACCGAAATTCCAAGGTCGCTTAGGACCATTCGGCTGTTAATGTTGCGCTGAAGGTCCGTTAGTGCAGACAGAAAAAGGGCCTGTAGCTCTTCGTGCTGGCCTTCGTGAAGCAGCCGGGCCAACCCCTCGGGCTGAAACGGTACGTCAGGAAACCACGAAAATAACGAAGCGTGCAGCGCGCCGTAGCGCATTCGAAGCAGCTGCGACATGAGGTGTGAACTCACGTGGATCCACTGCTTTTGCTGCTCCCGAGGCTCTTTGGCAAGGCTTTCTGTGAACTGAAGGAGCGCGACAAGGTCTTTTTTGTACACCAACCGCATGAATTCGACAAAGCGCTGAAGCGGCTCACGAAGGGCCTCGCGGTTGCGGTGCAGCATGAGCGCGCGTCCCGGTTGTCCGCCCGAGAGCTCAGCCAGCACACTGGCTTGCTGGGTATCAACGCCGGCCTTTGCGAGCGCCGCCACCAGCACCCCCGTGGGGAGCGGCTTGACGTAGTGAACCTGACACCGCGAGCGAATGGTTTGAAGGACCGCGCCCTCGTTGTGGCTGATTAAGAGCAAGAGCGTACGGTCCAACGGCTCCTCAATCAGTTTGAGCAGCTTGTTGGCCGCGGCGTCGTTTAGTCGTTCGGGCATCCAAAGTACCACAACCTTATAACCTCCGGCGTGCGATTTAAGGGAGAGCAGGCGCTGTATTCGGGCGGACTCTTTAACCGAAATCTGCACCACTTTTTGGGAACCGCCGAGCTGTTCGATCCAGTCAGCGCTGAGCGGGTGTGGGTTTGCTGAAAGAAACGTCCGCACCTCGGCTAGAAACGGAGCGCAGGTGTCTTCGTCGTCGCCACGCCCCTCGCCGCCCACAACGGGTACAATCCAGTGCACGTCGGGATGGGCCAACGCCCGAAGCTGAACGCAGGACGGGCAAGTTCCGCACGCACCTGAAGCCGTGGGCGCAGCGCAGAGCACGCGGGCCACATACTCCAAGGCCAAGGGCCAAGCCATTCCGCCGTCATCGCACACCAGCATTTGGGCGTGGGCAACACGTTCCCGCGCGACGGCCTGGTCGAGCCAAAGCCCCCATTCGGGCAGCTGCTGAAGCGGAATTTGAAGGGCAGAACTCAAAGCGGAGCGAAGGTAGCGCCCTACCTTTGCACTACGAAAAATTAGACCCCCGAGTTATGAAAACCATCGACCAATTGGACGTGCGCGGAAAGCGAATTTTAGTTCGCGTAGACTACAACGTGCCCCTTCGCGAGGACGGAACGGTCGCGAACAACCAGCGCATCACGGCAACCCTGCCAACCCTGCAGTCGATTTTGGACCGGGGCGGACGCGCCGTACTGGTATCGCACCTCGGCCGACCCAAAGCAGCGTTTGAGGCAGCGTACTCGCTGCGCCCCGTGGCCCACGAGTTGGCGCGTGTATTGGGCCGACCGGTTCAGTTCTCTGCGCAGACGGTAGGTGCCGACGCCGTGGCGGCCACGAAGGCTCTGCTCGACGGTGAAGTGCTCCTGCTGGAAAACGTGCGCTTTTTTGCGGGCGAAGAGGCGGGCGACGCGGAATTTGCCGCGCAACTCGCCGAGCTTGGTGACGCGTACGTCAACGACGCCTTTGGCACAGCCCACCGCGCCCACGCCTCAACGGCTGTCGTAGCGGCGCACTTCAAGGGGTCGAGCGCTTTTGGAATGGTTATGGCCAGCGAGATTGCCAACGTAGACCGCGTTTTGGCGTCCAACGAGAAGCCTTCGGTGGCTGTGGTGGGCGGATCTAAGGTTTCGAGCAAGATCGTGATTCTGGAGCGCCTTTTGGACCGCGTCGACGCGCTGCTCATCGGGGGAGGTATGGCGTTCACCTTTTTGAAGGCCCAAGGGGCACAGGTGGGCAACAGCCTCGTCGAAGACGAACATCTCGAGACGGCGAACCAGATTATGCGTGCAGCCGAAGCCAAGGGCGTGCGCATTTACCTGCCCACGGACGTCGTGGCGGCCGATCGCTTTGCGGCCGACGCGGCGACCCAGGTGACGGCCAGCGCCCAAATCCCGGACGGCTGGATGGGCCTTGATGTGGGACCCCAAACACTGGAAACCTATGCTGAAGTGGTTCGCACCGCCAAAACCCTGCTTTGGAATGGCCCGCTGGGCGTGTTTGAGCTTGACGCTTTTGCGGCCGGAACGCGCGGCCTGGGCGAAGCCATTGCCGCGGCCACGGAGGCGGGCACCCTGTTCTCGCTCGTCGGAGGGGGCGACAGCGTTGCCGCTGTCGAGCAGTTTGGTTTGTCGCGCCGCGTGAGCTACGTGAGCACCGGCGGCGGAGCGATGCTGGAATACTTAGAAGGCCGCGTCCTCCCCGGAATCCAGGCCGTCTACGACGCGGAATAAGTTGGGGGTCATCCATTCGCCCAAGGCTAAGGCCTTGAGGTAGTAGGTTGACGAAGCGCGGTAGTCCGCCCCAGGACCAATCGACGGAAAGGCGTCGCCCAACCAGCGGAGCGGAAGTGCCACCAATGCGGCAATCATGAATCCTTTGGCGAGTCCGCTGACGCCGCCGAGGAGGCGGTTAAGCCATCCCAGCAAGATGAGTTTAGATAGCTGCGTGGCGATTTTGCCAAGCAGCACGACGGCGAGGTACAGCACAAAAAGGCTCAGGTAGTAGGCCACGCCGCTGCGGAGTCCGGCGTCGTCAATAAAGGCGTCCAGAAAGGGCTCGACGCGCTTGGCCAGCGGCCCCGCGAAGAGGTAACCCAAGAGCAGCCCGAGGAGTCCCGAAAGGTCGTTGATGAATCCGCGCCAAATTCCGCGCCCCACAAAGGCCAGAACTAAGGCGACAATGAGCAGGTCGAGGCCCGTCATGGTTTAGCAGCCGCTAACGCCTTCGACGTAGGGCTGAACAACGATTTGCACTTTGGCGGTGCTGTCAGCAACCAACTTGAGGTAGCCGCAGCCGAATACGGTCGGGGGCGTTCCGCCCTTTTGCGCGGTTACTTGCAGCACGGCGGGAAGTCCGTACTGAAACACGTCGTTGCCTTCGGCGTCGCGCACGATTCCGTCGACTCCAGATCGGCCCTGAAAGTCAGGAATGGCGTTTACAACCGGTGCGGTAGCGCGGACCGTAGCGTTTTGGAGGGGAATCAAGTCGCCGTCTTCGTTGACCGCAACGACTTCGATTTGAAAGCGGTAGACGGGGGCCTCTTTGGGGCCGCATGACGTAACGCCAGCCACAAAGAGGGCCGCGGCAAAGGCGAGAATGCGATAGGTTTTCACAAGCAACCGGTGTTGGGATCGCCGTAGGGGCGGAGGATTACGTAGGCCACCGCCGTGTCGCCGGGCACAATGTGCACGAAGGAACACCCGCGGTAGGCGCCTTTGGTAGATTCAATGTCGAGGTAGGCTTCGCGCTCGTACTTCCAGGGTTCGTTGGTCCAACCGCTTACGCCGGACTTTTTGTAGTAGTAGCCGTAGGTATTGGGGTTGGTAAACAGGGTTCCGGTTCCGGGGGCAGAAAGGTGAATCCACGCATTTTGAATGGCCACACTGTCTTCGTTGATGACCCGAACAGCCACATATCCTGGGCCGGTGCGGGGTTTTTCGCACGAAGCGACAAGGCCAGCCAGGCCCACGAGGAGGGCGGCAGCAGAAAGGATCCGGTAGTTCACTTGCTTTAGCATAGTTTTGCGCGACAAAGCAAGCAAATATAGCAGTTTCCCCGACGATGCAGGCTAAAATCCAGGAATACCTCCACGAGGTTGCGTCAGCGACCCTTTTGAACGCAGAAGCGGCCGAGGCCCTACGCCTGCGCTTTCTCGGCCGCAAGGGCGTGCTGAACGACCTGTTTGCCGCGTTTAAGACGGTGGCGCCCGAGGAGCGCAAGGAGGTTGGCCAGCTCCTAAATCAGCTCAAAACCGCGGTGGAAGCTAAAGTAGAGGCGCTGGCGTCGGCCAAGCCCAAGGTGCGAATTTCTGCTGAAGACGTCACCAGGCCCGGTTGGGGCGTGGCTCCCGGCAGCCACCACCCAGTAAGCCAGGTGCGCAACGAACTCGTGGACATTTTTCGCCGAATGGGTTTTGCCGTGGCCGAGGGCCCCGAAATGGAGGACGATTGGCACAACTTCACGGCCTTGAATTTTCCGCCGGAGCACCCTGCGCGCGACATGCAGGACACGTTCTTTTTGGCCCGAAACCCCGACTGGGCGCTGCGCACCCACACGTCCAACGTCCAGGTGCGCACTATGGAGGCACGCACGCCGCCGATTCGCATCATTGCACCGGGCCGCGTATTCCGCAACGAGGCCATTTCGTCGCGCAGCCACTGCATGTTTCACCAAATCGAGGGGCTGTACATCGACCGCAACGTGTCGTTTGCCGACATGAAGCAAACGCTCCTCGAGTTTTCGCAAGCTTTTTTTGGAGAGCGGACCGCGATTCGCCTGCGGCCCAGCTATTTTCCGTTCACGGAGCCCAGTGCCGAAATGGACATTTGGTGGGGCCTTGAAACCGAAACGGATTACCGAATGACCAAGGGAACTGGGTGGCTTGAAATCTTGGGCTGCGGCATGGTTGATCCGGCGGTGCTGGAATCCTGCGGCATTGATCCGCACGAATTCAGCGGGTTTGCCTTCGGATTGGGCGTGGAGCGCATCGCCATGCAGCGGTTCGCCATTCCCGACATTCGCGCGCTGTTTGAAAACGACGTGCGGCTGCTGCGCAACCTTTAGTCGCGACGTCGCGCGGGCGGGACGCCGCCCTACTGAACGTCCTTAACCCGAATCGTGTTGGTCGTTCCCTTAGCTTCGATCGGCATCGACGCTAACTGAAGGATTCGGTCCCCCGCAGACACCAAACCTTCGGCCTTGAGCTGCTTCGTGATGTCAACAAACGTGGCGTCGGTCGACTCCATGCTGTCGTAGTAAAATCCGCGCACGCCCCAATGAAGCGACAACTTGTTCAAAATCTTGTAGTTGGCGGTAAACGCGTAAATGTGGCTTTGCGGACGGAAGCTGGAGATCAGCTGCGCCGAATGGCCTGAAAACGTAAGGGTGCAGATGGCCCGGGCCTCTACCGTATTGGCCATTTTGGCCGCGTAGTAGCAAATGGTGTCAGAAATAAACCGTTCAGCCACGTCTTCGAGCGGCTTGTGCTCCTTGCCGCGAAACGACGAAGCCCGCTCGGCCGCCTCGGCAATGCGGGCCATGGTTTGCACCACCTGAACGGGGTATTGACCCACCGAAGTCTCGCCGCTCAGCATTACGGCGTCGGCGCCGTCCATTACGGCGTTGGCCACGTCGTTGACTTCGGCGCGGGTAGGCGTCAAGCTGTCGATCATGGTTTCCATCATTTGGGTGGCCACAATAACCGGCTTCGCCAGCTCAATGCACTTGCGCACAATCATTTTTTGAATGAGCGGAACGGATTCCATCGGCACCTCAACCCCGAGGTCGCCGCGGGCAACCATGGCGCCGTCGGTGGCTTCGAGAATGGCGTCAATGTCGGACACCGCCTCGGGCTTTTCGATTTTGGCAATGATGCCGGCGTGGTGCTTGCGGGCATTCAAAATGGCGCGGAGCTCGTGAATGTCTGCGGCGTTGCGCACAAAACTCAGTCCGATCCAGTCTACGTTTTCTTCAAGGGCCACGTCGAGGTCGGCGAGGTCTTTCTCGGTTAAGCAGGGCAGCGAAACCCGCGTGTTCGGAAGGTTTACCCCCTTTTTGGACTTGAGGGGTCCGCCCTGAATGGTTTCAGCCACGACCTCGTCTTTGCCGTTGGTCGAAAGGACCTTGAGCACCAGTTTTCCGTCGTCGAGCAGCACGTTTTCGCCCACCCGCACGTCGCGCGGAAACTGCTCGTAGGTCATGTAGACGCGCTCTTTGGTTCCCTCGCACTTCACGGTAGTGAAGGTCAAGCGGTCCCCTGGGGCAAGCACGGCGCCCTCTTCTACTACGCCCACGCGGAGCTTCGGGCCCTGCAGGTCGGCAAGTACGGCGGCGTGGTGGCCGGATTCTTTCAAAATGGCGCGAATGCGTCGAATGGTAGCTCGGTGGTCGTCGGCCGCTCCGTGCGAGAAATTCACGCGGAATACGTTCACACCGGCGTCTAAGAGTTGCTTGAGTACTTCTTCAGAAGAAGAGGCGGGACCTAGGGTCGCGACGATTTTAGTCCGTTTCACAGATCGGAATCCTTAAGGGGTTCAAACACAAATTGGGCGTGCTCGTTCGGCGTCAGGCTTGTGCGGGGGTTGCAGCCAAGCAATCCAGGAACGTCGTTGAGGTGGCGCTGCAAACCTACGATTTCTTGACTACTTAATGGGGGGTCAAATACTAAGAAGGCGTTAATTCCCCGCGGACGGCGCACGAACAGCTGGGCCGAGGGGTCGGCTTCGAGCTCCCCAAAAAGGCCGGGGACTTCGGGTTGGGGTGCGGTTAAGCTGGCTTCGTGCGGGGCATTCCACAGCAGGGCATAGCTGCGCGGACCGTCTTCAAAGCGAAACAGGGCGTGCGCAAAGCGGCCGCCGGGCAAATCGCGCACCCAGTCGTCGCTGCGCCCCAGGGACCACCCCAGGCGGTCGTTCAAGCGAAAAACGAGCGGAACCGGGTCGAGGTCCGTGCTCAAAGCCCAAACTTCGGGAAGCGCGTCGTCACCGACGTCGAGAACGAGTCGCCGTGCCAATTTTCAAAGTTTTGCAGGCCGCACGAGCGGCAGATTCTTCGGCGTTTTTCTTGGATTGGCCCGTACCCGTGGCCACTTCGACGTCGTCGAGCACGAAGGCCACCGTGAAGCGGTTCTTGTCGCCCCCTTGGTCGTCGACAACCTCAAACTGAAAGCGCTGTTTTTTCTTTTGAACGTGCTCAATCAAAAAGCTCTTGTAGCTGATGATTTCAGTCTCGACGTGGTTAAAATTGACGTAGGGATCGAGCATTCTGCGGTGCACCAAGTAGCGCGCAGCGTTCCAACCGCGGTCGAGGTAGACGGCCCCGACAAGGGCTTCAAGGGTGTTGCCCGGAACCGAGGAGGCCTGCCCGTTGCGGTTGCGGCCTTGATCCATCCACTTGGGAATTCCCATTTTTTCGGCGATTCGGTTGAGGGCTTTTCGGCTCACCACCTTGGACCGCATGGACGTTAGGTAGCCCTCGTCGCCGTTGGGGTATTTTTCGTACAGGTATTCGGCCATCAGCACCCCCAGCACGGCGTCGCCCAAGTATTCTAAGCGTTCGTAGCGCATGTTGGCGCTCCGCTGGTTGGCGTCAGACTTTACTTTGCGGCGAAAGGCCGCGAGGTACATACCGGGATCGTTGGGCCGCAGACCCGTCATTTGGGTAACGGCGGCGAGGACCGCGCGGTGCTCGGAGGGCACCCGGCGGAACAGCCGAAGAAACGCTTGAAGCATTTAGATTTTTTTGAAAATCACCGAGGCGTTGTGCCCGCCAAACCCAAACGTATTGGAAAGGGCAGCACGTACGCTGCGCTTTTGGGGCGAACCGAAGGTGAAATTCAGCTTGTTGTCGAGCTCGGGGTCGTCGGTGAAGTGGTTGATCGTCGGGGGCACCACGTCGTGGTACACCGACAGAACAGCGACCGCAGCCTCGGCAGCACCCGCAGCACCCAGCAAGTGGCCGGTCATCGATTTTGTCGAGCTGATGTTAAGGCGGTAGGCGTGGTCTCCAAAAACCTCTTTGATGGCCTTGGTTTCAGCAATGTCGCCAAGCGGAGTTGAGGTTCCGTGAACGTTGACGTAGTCAATGTCTTCGGGGGTCAATCCCGCGTCTTCGATCGCGTTGCGCATCACGTTGCGGGCGCCCAAACCCTCGGGGTGGGGGGCCGTTAGGTGGTGGGCATCTGCAGAAAGACCGCCGCCGACGAGTTCCGCATAAATTCGTGCTCCGCGCGCTTTGGCGTGTTCGTACTCCTCGAGGACCAGTGCGGCCGCGCCTTCACCAAGCACAAATCCGTCGCGGTCTTGGTCAAACGGACGCGAGGCCGTGGCGTAGTCGTCGTTGCGTGTGGAGAGGGCGTGCATTGAATTAAATCCGCCGATTCCACCCGGAGATACCGCGGCTTCAGAACCGCCGGTGATGATGACGTCGGCTTTGCCCAACCGAATGAGCATCAGGCCGTCGATGACCGCGTTGGTCGATGACGCACAGGCTGAAACGGTGGTGTAGTTGGGTCCGCGGTACCCGTACTTCATCGAAATGTAGCCGCCGCAGATGTCAGCGATCATTTTGGGGATGAAGAAGGGGTTGAATCGCGGGTTTTCGTCGCCCTTAAAGTAGTTGCCGAATTCTTCGGTGAAGGTGTCCAGGCCGCCAATGCCCGAACCCCAAATGACGCCAACGCGGTCTTTGTTGGGGTTCGAAGCCTCTAATCCGGAATCTGCGACAGCCTCCTCGGCGGCAATAAGCCCGAGGTGCGTGCAGCGGTCCATGCGGCGCGATTCCTTGCGGTCGATAAAGTCTTCGACGTTGAGGTCCTTGACCTCGCAAGCAAACTGCGTTTTGAATTTGGACGCGTCAAAGCGGGTAATCGGACCCGCCCCGCTGCGGCCCTCGAGGAGGGCCGCCCAAAATGCGGGAGCGTTGTTTCCGATCGGGGTCAGGGCACCAAGGCCCGTGACTACGACACGTTTTAGTTCCATGTGCAGGAATTAGGCCTTAGCGGCAACGATGTAGTCAATCGCTTGACCTACCGTTCCAATGCTTTCAGCTTGATCGTCTGGAATGTTGATGTCGAATTCTTTTTCGAACTCCATGATGAGCTCAACCGTATCCAAAGAGTCTGCGCCCAGGTCGCCCGTGAAGGAGGCCTCGGTGGTTACTTCTGACTCGGGAACTCCCAATTTGTCTACGATGATGCTTTTTACGCGTGCGGCGATATCGGACATAACCTGTTGTTTTGAGTTATTGATGGGTGCAAAGAAAAGCCAATCTTTGGAATTGTGGTGCATTTCGCCCCCTACCTTTAGCCCGTGAATTCCGCAAAGGTGGCAATATTGGTTTCAGGCAGCGGCAGCAACGCCGTGTCGCTGCTGGATTTTTGGTCCAACACTCCAGTAAAGGCCATCGGAATTTGGACCAACCGAATGTCAGCCGGAATCTGGAACCGCAGCCTCAGCGTGCCCGTGGCGCACTTTGTGCCGGGCGCGGACGACGACCGCCTTCTCGAGCAGTGGCAAGCGGCGGGCGTGAATGCCCTCGTGCTGGCGGGCTACCTCAAGCCCGTTCCGGCTTCGTGGATTCGCGCGTTTGGCACGCGTTGCTACAACATCCACCCGGCGCTGCTGCCGGCCTACGGCGGCCACGGCATGTACGGCCACCACATTCACGAGGCGGTGGTGGCGGCGGGCGAACCGGAGTCTGGCCTGAGCATTCACCGGGTGACGGAGCGCTACGACGAGGGTCCAATTCTCTTTCAAATGCGCACGCCGGTGCGCCCAAGCGACACACCCGAGGAACTCGCGGCGCGCATCCTTAAGGGCGAACACTGGGCCTACCCGCGCGTTATCACCGCCGATTTGCTCGGAACCGAACTTCCCACCCAGCTCCCCGACGGATGGTCCACGTAGACCTCTTTACCGACGGCGCAGCCAAGGGCAATCCCGGCCCGGGCGGCTACGGCGCCATTTTGCGCAGCGGCGCCCACGAGAAGGAATTAAGCGGCGGATTTTACCACACCACCAACAACCGCATGGAGCTCATGGCGGTCATTGTTGGCCTCGAGGCCCTCAAGTCGAGCTGCCAGGTGCGCGTGGTGAGCGACAGCAAGTACGTCGTCGACGCGTTCAACGCCCGATGGATCGACGGCTGGAAGCGCCGCGGTTGGGCCAAAGTCAAAAATCCGGACCTGTGGAAGCGCCTGCTCAAAGCCATGGAGCCCCACAAGGTTCAGTTTGAATGGATCAAGGGCCACAACGACCACCCCGAAAACGAGCGCTGCGACCGCTTGGCGGTGGCGGCCTCACTCAAGCCGACAGAGCAGGATTATGGCTTTCAACCGGAATAGCTGCTTGCTTTTGGCTTCTGGCTACTGGTTACTAGTTTCTAACGACGAGTAACCAGTAACAAGAAACCAAATTCAAGAAACGAGAAACAAGTTACTGGCCGCTAGCTACTAGCTTGTCGGCCACGCTGCGGTCGTTCATCAGTCGCGGAACTTTGTTTTGTCCGCCCAGCTTGCCCACCGACTTCATGTAGGTAATGAAGGCGTCGCTTGGCAGGGCGCGCAGCACGCAATGGCGCAAGATTCCGCCCGAAATCAAATCTTGGTAGTAGACATTTTTAGCCTGGAGGGCGCGGTCGACGGTCGCGGTGAAGGCCTCAAGGTCGGCGGGCGCTTCGTCGAAGGCCACAAACCACTCGTGGTAGGGCAGTCCGCCCTCGCGGGGGTTGACCTGCGGGGCCACGGTGAACTCGCGCACCTTGCCTCCGTGGGCGGCGACGGCCTGCTCGAGGGCATGCTCGACTTCAGACCCGATGACGTGTTCGCCAAAAGCCGAGATAAAGTGCTTGATGCGGCCGGTCACGCGAATGCGGAACGGGGCGGTCGACACAAACTCGACGGTGTCGCCGATGCTGTAGCCCCAAAGTCCCGCGTTGGTGTGCATAATGAGCGCGTAGTTGACGCCGGTTTGCACCTCGGCAAGGCTTAGGCGGGGCGGATTTTCGTCAAAAAAGCGGTCCGACGGAATGAACTCGTAGTAAATGCCGTTGTTGAGCAGCAGCAGCAAATCCTGGCTGTCGGGCTGGTCCTGGTAGGCGATGAAGCCCTCAGACGCGGGGTAGGTTTGAACGATGGGCACCTTGCGGCCAAAGAGCTCTTCGAAGCGGGCGCGGTAGGGCTCGAAGGCGACTCCGCCCGTGACAAAGAGGTCGAGCGTGGGAAACACGTCGCCAATGCTCGATTTGCCGCTCACCTCAAGCAGGCGCTCGAAGTACATCTGCACCCAGGGCGGAATGCCCGAGATGATGGACATCGGGGCGCTCACGGTTTCGCGCACGATGGCCTCGACCTTGTCTTCCCAGTCTTCGATGCAGTTGGTGTCCCACGTCGGCTTGCGGTTCTTTTGGAGGTAGGACGGAACGAAGTGGGCGGTGATTCCGCTCAGGCGGCCGGTGGGAATGCCGTTTTTGTCTTCGAGCACCGGACTGCCCTGCAGAAAGATCATGTTGCCGTTGACCATGCGGCTTTGGCCGGTGGCGTGCATGTGGGCAAAGAGGGCGTTACGGGCCGACGAAATGTGGTAGGGCACCGATTCCTTGGTGAGCGGAATGTACTTGGCGCCCGAGGTGGTTCCGCTGGTTTTGGCGAAGTAGGTGGGGCGGCCGGGCCACAAAATGTCGGATTCGCCCGCCACGACGCGGTCGATGTAGGGGCGAAGGGCTTCGTAGTCGCGCACGGGAACAGCCTGAATGAGGTCCTGGTGGCTGCGCACGTCGGCGAAGCGGTGGTCGCGGCCAAAGGCGGTCGCAGAAGCCGTGGTCGTGAGGTGCTCGAGGGTGCGCTGCTGGGTTTCAAACGGCTTGGTGGCCCACGCGCGGGTTTGGCGGTCAACTATGGCGGCCCACTGGACCGCAGCAAATTCTTTGATCGTTTTCATTGCGTACTATTTGCGGTATCCGAGCTCCTGGGCGGCGTTGATGGGCCGGCCGTGAATCCAGATTTCGACTTGAAAGGGAATCGGATTTTCGGGGTCTTGCTCGAGCAACCGACCAAGGACCTCGCCTTTGCGCAGGCCCGACCCCACCCGTGTCTTCACGCGGCTAAGGCCGATGTAGCGGCTGATTCGGTCTTCGGCATGGTGCACGGTAATCGAGTACCCTAAGGAGTTGGTGCCCTCGATGGCAAGGACCGTACCGTCTTCGACCGCCACGACGTCGGAGGGCCGCAGGGCATCAATCACCAGCCCGTAGCGTCCTTGGGCCGGGTTGGCGCTGCGCAGCACCAGGCCAGCGACGGGCTGCAGCATTTCGGTTGGCTTGGGCGCGGCGGCTTCGCGGGCCTCTACCTCTTCGCGCAGCTTGCGTTCGCGCTCGCTGGCCTTGAGGCGCTCGGCAGACCAGCCCGGCGGCGGCGTTGCCGCGCTCGTCAAGGTGTCGGGCGGAAGGGATCCGCCCACCATAAACTGAATGTGCTGAATGAACTGTTCCTGGTAGGCCACGAGGTCGACCAAGGAATCGGTCACCGCGTTAAGCTTCACGGCCTCGCGCCGCAGCGAGGTGCTCGAGTAGCCCGGAATGTACTCGCGCAGCGGGGTGTAGGCGATCAAAAAGGTGGTGGATACGATTAAAAAGAGCACCGATCCGCCCACGGCGAGAAACACGTTGCGCCGATTGAGCACCATCGAAAAACGCTCTTCAAACGAGGATTCGTCGAGCAAAACCAAACGGTAGCGGTGCCGCCACTTGGCCAGCCAGTGCTGAAAAACTTCCTTGCGGGTGCGGCGAGCGGACTTCTTCACAACTTCAAAGGTAGCAGAATCGGTCGAGCGTCGCCCGCGCGGAGGCCATAACTTTGGACCTTCTACGTTAGGTACCGAATGCGTTCACTCCTCCTTTTTCGCTGGGTTGCCCTTGGGGCGCTGTCTGTGGCATTGGTCATGGGCTGCAGCCGCGAAAAGGACCGTTGGCTCAACCGCACCTACCACCAAACGACGGCGCGGTTTAATCCGCTGTACAACGGCCAAGTAGCCTACGACCAAGCGCTGCAGGAACTGAGCGAAGCGCACCGCGACGACTTTACCCAGCTGATCTCGGTCGACGACTGGGACCGCGCCAAGCTCAATGCCCCCGCCTACACCAAGGCCAAGCGCGCGGTAGAAAAAGCCAACAAAGCCATTCGCGAACACAGCATGGTGTTCAAGGGCAAGCAGGCGAATCCGGCTGTTTTTGACGCCTATTTGCTGATGGCGCGGGCCCAAATGCTGATGGGCCTCGACGCTCCCGCCAGCGAAGCTTTGAGCACGGTAGCGCGGCTGAGCGACCGCCGCGAACAGCAGATCGAAGCCGAGCTCGAGCGCATCGAGCTTTTGGCGCGCCAAGGCAACGCGTCGTTGGCGGAACCCTTGCTCTTTGAGCTGGACCGCAAAGGAGTTCCCGATAAATGGCGCTACTGGGTGGCGCGCATACGTTCGCGCATGGCTATAGCGGGCCAAGATTGGGCCAATGCCGCCGAATCGATGGCCCAAGCCGCCCAAGAGGCGCCCAAGGCCGACCTCAAAGCGCGCTATGCCTTCTTGGCCGCCCAGCTTTTTGAAAAAGCCTCAGAACCCGACCGCGCCCGCCGCATGTACGAGGCCTGCCTGAAGGCGCAGCCGCGCGACTACGCGATGCTGCTCGAGGCCCAGCTGCGCCGCAGTTTGAACGGCGGCGGGGTAAACCCCAAAAAGCTGTACCAGGAGCTCAACAACCTGCTTCGCGAGCCCAAGAATGCGGATTTTTCGGACCGCATTTATTTTTCGCTCGGCGAGCTGGCGACGCAGTACGAAGAGACCGATCGCGCCTACAGCTACTACCAGCAGTCGTTTGCCGCCGGACGCGCCGAGCGCCCCATGGTGTATGGCCTGGCGTATGCCCGGCACGGAGCCCTCGCCCTCGAGCGGCGCGCCTACGCCCGCGCCCAAATCGATTTTGATTCGGCGGCCTTGGTGCTTCCGGCCACCTACTTCGGCCGCGAGGGCTACCAAAAAAAGGCGCGGAGCCTTTCAGTGCTCGTCGAGGCGCTTGAGCGTGCCGAGCTGGGGGATTCGCTCGTGCGGCTGTCGCGCAAGGGGGAGGCGGACCTGCGCCGGCAGTTTGAGGGGTATGTGGCCGCGCTGAAGAAGGCCGACGAGGCCGAGGCCGAGCGGGAGCGGAGGTTGGCGCAGCTCGCCGAGCTTCAAGCCGCGAGTTCGGAGCTGGATGCGGCGGCGCCCACCGCCGGCGGCGCAGCCGGCGGCGGCTGGGCGGTGTACGCCCCGGCGCTGCGCGCCAAGGGCGCCGCCACCTTCCGCCAAAAATTTGGGGAGCGCCCCAACGTGGACAACTGGCGTCTTCG
>JACCDJ010089159.1_pt1 | contig 27056 bp, 21 predicted proteins | sample 7444481 | NCBI WGS metagenome assembly JACCDJ01 (sample SAMN15323435, study PRJNA562643) | freshwater metagenome | isolation source: river surface water | place: USA:Blue River Watershed | collected 2017-08-15 | reverse complement strand
TTCGGCAGAAAGTTCCTCAATCCAGGTACTCAACCAGAATCCCTCGATGCGTAGATTTTTAAAGATCAGCAAGCCACTGTTAATGGACAGGTTTTCCAAAGCAAGCGCACCAAATACAAGCATACGCCCCTTTTGCTTTAGACAAGCCAAGGCTTTAACACCCAACTCCCCTCCGACTGCATCAAAGACCACATCTATGCCCACCTCAGTTTTCTCAATAATCACCTTCCCCAATTTCTCGGTACTGGTATTGATGACTAGTTCTGCCCCTAAATCCATCAACAATTGTTTCTGAGATTCATGGCGAACAGTGGCTGCCACACGAATGCCCTTCGCTTTAGCCATCTGAATGGCAAATTTGCCAAAGGCTGATGCTCCTGCTGTAAGCAAAAGCCATTGCCCGGCCTGTAGCCCGGCCTCTTCAATCATCCCATAAGCCGTCATTGGATTGACAAATGCCTGACAGGCCACCTCATCCGACATCTGCCCAGGGATAGGAATGACTTGGGCTGCTGGCACACAAACATATTCTTTCCAGGTGCCAATAGCCGTAAACATCACACGTGTACCTGCGGCTACTTTTCCTGATTCATCTCCTTTTTCTACTACCCCACTGGCCTCAAATCCTGCACTACTCGGGAGTTTGGGGGTGATGCCGTACATCCCACGCACAAACATGATGTCTGAAGGGTTGATATTTCTTGCTTTCACTCGGATCAGCACCTCATGTGCCTTAGGTTGAGGCATTTCACTTTCCTTGAGGTACAAGACCTCTTGTGGTGTGCCAGTTTGATCAAAAATTAATTCTTTCATGGGGATAGAAAAAAGAGATAATGAGGGATAATTAATGAATTTGCTTGGCCTACAAGTTACAGCATGGCCATATTTTTCCTATCTTTTGGAAGAAAAATAACCCAAAAACGAATGGATTTATCTTCAGTTTTTTCATTGGATGGAAAAGTAGCCCTGATTACAGGGGCTAGCAAAGGCATCGGATTTGGCATTGCAGAAATGTTTGCTGCAGCAGGTGCCAAAGTAGTCATTAGTAGCAGAAAGCAAGAGGCATTAGATGAACAAGCACAGCAACTCAACGCCAAAGGCTATGAGGTCTCCGGAATTGCCTGCAATGTGGGAAACATGGAGGAACTCAAAGTTCTGGTAGAAAAGACGGTAGAGAGATATGGAGGCATCGACATCTTAGTGAATAATGCTGCCAGCAATCCAGTTTTTGGCCCTGTTCATGAAACAACCCTTGAAGCCTTTGACAAGATCATGAATGTGAATGTGAAGGCGGCTTTTGAACTCAGTAGATTGTGCTATCCTCACCTCAGAAAATCGGCTGGTGCCTCGGTTATCAATATTTCCAGCATCGGAGGAATTTCCCCGGAACAAGGCCTGGGAATTTACTCGGTATCCAAAGCGGCCTTGATTTCCTTAACCAAGGTTTTTGCCAAGGAATGGGGAGACTCCAAGATTCGTGTCAATGCCATTTGCCCCGGCCTTATTCAAACCAAATTCTCTGAAGCACTTTGGTCCAATGAAAAAATCATGTCCATGATCTTAAAGCAGTTGGCCATAAAAAGAGCGGGCACCTCCGAGGAAATTGGAGCCATGGCCTTGTTTCTTGCCTCTCCCGCTTCTACCTACACGACTGGAGCCATTTTGACCGCAGACGGAGGCTTTACCATTTGATTTTACAATGAACCCAACCCAAGAAATCTCGGCAGTACAACTGCAGCAACTGCTGGTTGCCTACCGTCAGTTTGTAGCACAAGAACTATTTCCCATAGACTTGGATGTGGTCAAAGGACCATTTAAGTCTTATTTACCTGCACTAAAGGCACTCCGGGAAAAGGCAAAATCTTTAGGCCTATTTGCTCCACATTTAGCCAAGAATGAAGGTGGACTGGGATTGAACCTGGTACAATTTGCGCAGGTGTCCGAAATTTTGGGCCAAAGCCCTATCGGACATTACGTTTTTAACTGCAATGCTCCAGATATTGGAAACATGGAATTGCTCCACCAATTTGGTTCGGAGGAGCAGAAAGAAAAGTGGCTTAGACCCCTACAACGTGGTGAAATCCGCTCTTGCTTTGCCATGACCGAACCCCAACTTCCAGGTAGCAATCCAGTCCATCTGGCTACTACAGCCACTCGGGATGGGGAAGAGTATGTGATTCAAGGCCACAAATGGTTTACCACCGCCGCTGATGGGGCACAATTCACCATCGTCATGGCTGTCACCAATCCAGATGCACCCTCACCCTACCAGAAAGCAAGCATGATCTTGCTCCCTTTGGATACGCCAGGATACACCTTGGTTCGCAACATTTCCATCATGGGTGAAGCAGGTGAAGATTACCTCTCCCATGCTGAAGTCAAATTTGAGCAGTGCAGAGTACCTGTGTCCAACCGAATAGGCTTAGAAGGTCAGGGATTTGCCTTGGCCCAAGAACGACTTGGTCCTGGCCGCATTCACCACTGCATGCGTTGGATTGGCATTTGCGAACGAGCATTTGACATGATGTGCACCCGTGCCCTTTCTCGAGAACTCGATTTAGGTAAACCATTGGCTGACAAACAAACCATCCAAAATTGGATCGCAGAAAGTCGGGCAGAAATCAAAGCCAGCCGACTCATGGTGCTCGATACCGCCCAGAGAATGCAGGAACATGGCGCGAAAGCCGTCAAAGAAGATATTTCAACCATCAAATTTTTCGTGGCCGATGTGCTTATGAAAGTGATTGACCGAGCCATTCAGGTTCATGGTGCCTTGGGAATCACGGACGATACGCTCCTCTCCTTCTGGTACCGCCACGAGCGAGGAGCACGTATTTACGATGGCCCTGACGAGGTACACAAGTCTGCCCTTGCCCGAAGTATTCTTAAAAATTACGGCAGTAAATGAATAGTACCTTAACTTTTGATTTGCTTCGGAATTATTTGGCCCCAGTACTCAACAGTGCAATTGATAATATCCAAGTAACCCAACTCCCGGGGGGCTATTCCAATTTGAGTTTCTTAGTAGAAAATGCTACTGAAAAATTTATCTTGAGGCGCCCGCCTTTCGGTGAAAAAATCGCCAAGGCCCATGACATGGGCAGGGAATTTAGGATCCTTGAGGGATTGAAAAAGGCAGGCTATACCAAAAGCCCCAAGCCAATTCATTTCTGTGCAGAAGAATCCATTTTTGGTGCTCCCTTCTTTATCATGGAGTTTGTAGAAGGCGCAATTTTGAGAAATCGGGTTCCTCAAGGAATGACCCTAGAAAAGGAAGACTTTGCGGCCTTATCCCGTTCGGCGGTAGACTGCTTACTCGAACTGCACCAGCTCGAACTTCAGGAATCGGGCCTTATTCAATTGGGAAAGCCAGAAGGCTATACCCAAAGGCAGGTAGAAGGATGGGTGGAACGGTATTTTCGAGCAAAAACAAATGAACTTCCGGAGTTGGAACAAGCAGCAACTTGGCTCCAGGGAAATATTCCTTCCACCGAATCCCTTGCCTTCATTCACAACGACTTCAAATACGACAACTTGGTCTTGGACCCTCAGAATCCCACTTCAATCAAAGGAGTATTGGATTGGGAGATGGCCACGGTAGGCAATCCACTGATGGATCTAGGTACTAGCCTGGCCTATTGGGCCGAGGAAAACGATCCACAGATTTTAAAACTATTCAATTTAAGTCACTTGCCCGGCAACCTCAGCCGAGAAGAATTAATGGCGTATTATTTTTCCAAAGGAAAAGGCTCCAAGCAAGATATGGTCTTTTACTATGTCTTTGGATTAGTCAAAGTAGCCGTAATCGCCCAACAAATTTTCAAACGTTATTCCCAAGGCTTTTCTACAGACCCTAGATTTGCACAACTCATCCATGTGGTGGATGCCGCTGGCAAAAAAGCCATTCAAACTCTTCAAACTGATAAAATTTAACCCATGACCCTTCATAAAATTTGCATCCTTGGTGCAGGCACACTTGGCTCCCGAGTAGCACTCCAATCAGCCATTTCTGGATTTACCGTTTCCATTTTTGACCTGAAACAGGCATCCTTGGATTCGGCTATTCTCACCATGCAAAAAATCCTACGTCAACTAGTACGTGGCGGAACACTTACAGAAACACAAGTTCCCGAAATCCTCCAACGAATCCAGCCCACCTGGGACTTGGCTGAAGCCTTAAAAGACGCTGACTTGGTCAATGAAAGTGTCACAGAAGATGTTGCCATCAAAAAATCGCTCTGGACCGAAGTCGGTAAATTGGCAGCACCGCAAACTTGGCTGACCACAAATACCTCCTACCTACTCCCCTCCCAGTTTGCAGAGGAAACAGGTAGTCCATCCCGATTTTGTGCCTTCCATTTTCACGATGTATTTTATTCTAGGGTGGTGGACATCATGCCTCATCCGGGTACCGATCCTGCATTAATTGGGATTCTAGAAGAATTGGGTAGGAAATTAAATCAAGTACCTGTAATCGTACGTAAAGAGAATCCAGGCTACTTATTCAACACCATGCTGATGGCTCTCTTGGGTGCGGCGGGCAAACTAATCACACGCGAGGTGGGAAGCATTGAAGATATCGACAAGTCTTGGATGGTCAACTTCCACATGCCCATGGGTCCTTTTGGGATATTGGATTCCATTGGATTGGATACCGCGTGGCATGTGACCCACAAAATGCCGGATTCTGCTTCACAGGCATTTGCTGCCCATTTAAAAACCTACATTGACCAAGGGAAACTAGGTGAGAAAACGGGAGAAGGATTTTACACCTATCCCAATCCACGCTACCGAGAGGCAGATTTTATCCTGTAAAGGAAAATCGAATGTATTTGATTTTTTCCCCCTTTTCCGAAAAAATCTTCTCGTAGCGAGTTTTGATTCCATGGTGGGCATCACGCAGATCGCTTGCATAGAAATCAGCTGTAGCGAATAAAACTTGGCAATCTGAGCGGGAAGCCAAAACCTCCTCGGTATACTCGAATAGGCCTGTATTGTCTGTTTTGAAGTGGATAATCCCCCCTGCTTTTACGAGTTGCTTGTACATTTCCAAAAATCTGGCTGAGGTCAAACGTCGCTTTTCATCCCCATCACGTGGAAAAGGATCTGGGAAGGTAATCCACAGTTCAGAAATCTCACTTGGAGCAAAAAAAGCATCCAATTGTTGAATTTGCGTTCGCAAGAAGGCGACATTTTGAATGCCTTCGGCAGTAGCAGTGGAACTTCCTTTCCAGATTCTACTTCCTTTGATGTCTACTCCAATAAAGTTTTGTGTGGGATACTGTCTTCCTAGACCCAAAGTAAACTCCCCTCTTCCGCAGGCAAGTTCCACAACTAGGGGTTGCTCGTTTTGAAACTGAAGTGCATTCCACTGCCCCTTAATCTGTTCAAAAATAGGCTTACCTGCCTGGACTACATTGGGATTCACTTCGTTTTGGGCAAAGCGAACCAGTTTTTTTCTACTCATTAGAGTTCTTCAATTTCTGCGACCACAAAAGTACTACCTCCAATAAATATCAGGTCATCTGCTCCTGCATTTTTTCGTGCAAATTCAATCGCATCCGTTACTTTGAGGATTACCTCACCCTTCAACCCCTTTTCCAATGCTTTGCTAGCCAGTTCATGGGCATCCATTGCGCGTGGGATGCTTGCTTGGCAAAAAATATAAGTGGCATCTTTTGGTAGCAAATCCAAAACTTTGGAGATATCCTTGTCATTCACCATCCCAATCACCATCCAAAGTTGGGAATAGGTATATCTTTTGAGTTGATTGACCACCTCCAATATCCCCGCCTCATTGTGACCGGTATCGGCGATAGTAAGTGGTTGGGTTTGCAAAATATGCCACCTGCCTTTTAAGCCTGTTTGCTCTGAAACACGCGCAAAGCCCAAATGAAGGGCCTCTTTACTCAAATTCCAACCCTTTTGTCTGAGTTGCTCTACTGCTTCTAAAATACCAGGTAGATTGAATCGCTGATAATCTCCTCTCAAGCCAAATTCCAATTCAAAAGCATCAGATCTTCCCTTTACCTGAAATCTAGCGAGTGGCGATGCATCCGGATTTTGGGTTCGAGTAACCTCCCATTGCTGATCTGCAAAAACAAGGTTCGCTTCCATGGAAGCAGCCTTTTGGAGAAAAACAGACTGAATTTCTTTCTGGGTATGACTAACCACCACAGGAACATCCTGTTTGATGATGCCTGCTTTTTCCCCAGCAATCAAGGGAAGGGTATCTCCAAGAAACTGGGTGTGGTCAAAACCTATATTGGTAATGACGCAAAGTTCAGGAGAAATCACATTGGTGCTATCCAATCGACCTCCCATGCCTACTTCGATGATGGCAATGTCAACTTGCTCCTTGGCAAAATACCAAAAGGCCAAACCCACGGTCATTTCAAAGAAACTGGGCTGCAGCTGATCCAAAAAATCCTTATGGGTGGCTACAAATTCAACTACATCGTCTTTGTTTATTTCTTCGCCATTAATCCGAATTCGTTCGGTAAATGACTTCAGGTGTGGTGAAGTATACAGTCCAGTTTTGTAGCCTGCAGACTGAAAAATAGATGCTAAGGTATGGGAAGTACTTCCCTTACCATTGGTACCTGCTACGTGGATGGATTTGAATTGCTCTTGGGGATTCCCTAAGTGGGAACAAAGGGCTATCGTGTTGGTTAAATCGGCTTTGTACGCAGCTGCTCCTACCCTTTGAAACATGGGTAATGCATTAAAAAGGTAATCCAGCGTCTCTTGGTAATTCATGTTTACTCCACCTTGATCACAAAGGTGATTTTACCCTTGGAGAATTCAGCGGCCGAGCCTCCAGATTTTTTAAAATCCAGTTGATTGACCACCTGACGGTAGTAAGCCAATACCTCGTTGGAAACATTGTATTCGTGAGGAAGTGCTTGTACGACTTTTCCTGAACCATCCACGGTGATATTAAAAACAATTCGCCCATTGCGGGTCGATACCCGGTCATTGATACTTGGCCTAGAGGCAAAATCCCAACCTGCTAGGTCAAGACTATATCCTGCCCCACCTGCGGTCCCCTTTCCAGAGCCAACACCTTGCAAGGCTCTTCCATCTAGGGTTCCAGTGGGCTTTCCTTGATCACCAGATGCATTGGAGTTTCCTTGTCCAGATGCCGTGTTGGGATTAGATCCCCTACCTGATTTCCCTCCAGCACCAAAAACTGCACGCTGGTCCAACTTGGGCTGTTCGGCCACCTTTTGATTGCTCGGAACTTCTTTGGCTTCTTCCTTCACCGGAGTTGGAGTAGCCACAGTCTCTCCTTTGATTGGAGAAGGCTGTGTACTGACCGCTTGGGAAGTACTTGGCTTTGGCTTTGTGGCCGTGGCATTACTTGTAGCAACAGCGGTTTGGGTTGGAGGAACGATTTCACCTGGAGCTGGGGCTTCGATGACAGGGATTTCGGAAGAATTGGGCAGCACTTCGGATGGATCTCCAGAACCAAAATCCGAAAATCCCAAATTCAATTCCAAACCATAAGTTGGGAGGGGTGGATTGGGTTGCTCCCACACGACCATGAAGTAAAAAGCCAAAAACAACAGCAGTTGAATCACTAAAGTGACTACTGCGGATTGAATCCGACTTTTCCGTTCCAGTGAATTTGAATTCACATTGAGCATCAGTTGTAGGGTTTGGTAGCAATGGATACATTGGCACCGAGACCGGCTGCGATGCCCCCGATTTCTACTAGGTACTCCACAGGCACCTCCTTGTCCAAATGCAGGACTACCTGACCTTTCTTGCCTTCCAATAATGGAGTAAGTACCGCCTTCAATTGCTCACGCGAAGTGAGTTGATCGTTGACTGAAAATTGCAAGTCCTTCGTCACCGACACGGTCACCTCCTGCATCACAATGTCAGAAGTTTCACTGGACGGCAAATTCACCGAAAGTCCAGATGGGGTAATGAAGGAAGAGGTGAGCATGAAGAAAATAAGCAAAAGAAAGATGATGTCCGTCATGGAGGACATGCTGAAGGAGGCATCTACTTTATTTTTTTGCTGCAGTCCCATGCTTATTTATCCTGAAGAAGGTCAATAAACTCAATGGAGGTATATTCCATATGATGTACCAATTTGGATACTTGAGTGACCAAATAGTTATATCCCAAATAGGCTACAATACCTACGACCAATCCAGCTGCTGTGGTAATCATCGCTTCGTAGATCCCAGAAGAAAGCAGTTTGGGCGATACCATCCCATCTTCTTGAGCAATGGAAATAAAGGCTTGAATCATTCCCGTTACCGTCCCTAAAAACCCAATCATGGGTGCAGCACCGGAAACTGTGGCTAGAACGCCTAAGTTCTTTTCCAATTTGTAGATTTCCAGTTTGCCTACATTCTCAATGGCCACTTCAATGTTTTTTAATGGAGATCCGATTCGATCAATTCCTTTGGAAATCATGTTGGCCACAGGGGTATTGTCTCCTGCACAAAGCATTTTTGCTTTTTCTACTTGCCCGCTTTGTACCAATAATTTGACCTGGTCCATCAAATGACCAGGTGTTTTTGAGGCTTTTTTAATTACCAAAAGTTTCTGTACAAAGATGAAAATCGCCAAGACAAACAAAACGTACAGCGGAATCATCATGTAGCCTCCTTTGATCAGGAGGTCCAGCAAACCAATCGATTGGGTGGTGGCTTCGACAACTGCTGGCGCAGAAGCCACAGAATCAATAGCAAGTGTTTGTAATAGCATCATCATCAATAGTTCAAAATCCATAAATCAGCAGCATATTGTGCCTTTACCTTGGCCAATTCTTCTGATGCTGCATTCCAAGTGTCATATTTACCAATAGCAAGCCGGTAATTGGGACTGTTGGTGTAAGGGTTAATCAAATACATGGTCGTGGGTTTTACCGTCATTTTTGCTGCAAAATCTTTGATAAGCGATTCATTCGGCAAACTTGCAATGACTAAGAAAAATCGCTTTTTCTCACCCTTGGAAGTGATTGGAGTTAGACTCACTGGTTTAGTAGACGCAAGATTTGTACCAGAATTAGCGGTTGCAGGCAAATTTGTAGCGGCAGTCGCGCTTGCCAAAGAATCTTCTTTAGCCAAAGAGTCTGTGGCTGGTGCTGTAGTAACTTCTATTGTCTCTTGCTTCTCTTCAGGTAAATCCTGAGCGAGTTCTTTAGTGCCTTGATCCCCAAGGTCTGAACTCAAGAGTGATCCGGATTGTAGTTGCCATACAATCACCGATACTGCGCCAACAAAGGCAAAAACAACAACCCAAACCCAGGTTTTAGAACTTGATTTTTTTTCTGGTCGACTCTTCGGATCAGTTACTGGCCTACTTTGTTTGGTATCCTTTTTCTTTTCTTGCTTCGGTGCAGTCTCAATTTTGGTGGTTTCGGCTACCGGAACTACCACTTCGGGTTGAACTTCCTTAGCCTTTGTCTTAGACTTTGCGCTAGACAGGGGTGTGATTTCTACAAAAGGAAGACCAAAATCCTTGGGATCTGACCATTGTTTGGAACTGGATTCTTTTTCTGCCATGGTGCTAGTGAGAAGACACGAAACTAACTTAAAACTAGATAATGCCCAACCCTTTACCTTTGGGTCAATTAAAATTTGAAACTAAGCCCACCTACTCCTTGAATTCCTCTAACTGGGTAGTTCATCCAACGTGCATTGCTTCGATTCAACAAATTACTCCCAGTGACAAACACAGCGAGTCGGGAGGTCACTGCAAAATCCAGGTTGAGTTGAAAATCTACCACTGCCGGTAGTTTGACTACTTCTGCTTGAACGGGTTTAGTTTCAATTACTCCAAATCCTCTTGCCTGTAAACCACCCATAAGTTGAAGGTTGGCTTGTAGACTCAACTTTTTGAAGGGTGTATACCGCTGATTCATTTGTAGGATCCAAGTTGGACGGTGCCAGGCCACTTGTTGATTAGACAAGTTGTAATGGAAGAAATCAACCTGAGTAGTCAAGGTATACTTTTCGGTTAAAGACAGTTCGACACTAGAATTAAACTGAAAAACGGTGGCCTCCTGGTCGTAAACCAATTCAAATCGAGCCGTATCTGCATACGAATTCACGAAGAAATGGAGATTGGCTTGACGACGCAGGTCAATCCCTGCTCGATATACTAATTTATCCAAGACAATCCCTTCTACACCGGCTGCAAAGGAAAGTTGAGTCACTGTATTCAACAACTGTTCGCTCGGTCCAAGGAAGGGGTTTTCCTGTACGAATGTTCGGTAGGTGTTCCGCTGCACATCTCCTGAAATTGCTGCATTTGCGGTTAAGTTCTCCCCAATTTTGTAAGTAGATTTAATCACTGGAAACAGGCGAATCCCTGGTTGAGATGCTTCAACCGAATCATTTTCTGAGACAAGTACGAATCCAGCAGTAAAGTTGAAATCCCCCCATCGGTAAGTAGCCTCTGGTCGCAGCGATAAATAATTTCGGTTCAACTCGTAGTCACGATCCTGAGTAGCTGTGGTAAAATAGGTAAGTGCCAAAGTACCCGATAAGTCTTTGGATGGTCTGTAGGTACCCTTTCCCTGAAACCCTAACTCTTGTTCCCTTGCAGCAAAACTATCTTTGAAACCATTCAATACTAAGGCTCCCTCGTAGCCGATGCGCCCTACTTTTTCAAGATCGCGAATTCCAAGTTTAAAATTTCCCTGAATTTGCGTGTTCGGATCAAAAACTGGACCTCCAAAATCCACATTTGGTGGAATGACAAAACCCAGATCCTCACCATAGTACCTGTAAGCATCTCTTCTCAAACTTAAAGAAGAATACAACTCGCTAGTCGATAAAAAGTAACTCCCTTGCCCTGCAAGTTCGGTATGAGATTCTTTACTCTCTTCTTCCATCCAAGTGACTGGACCTTTTCCAAAACTCTGGTGAAAAACTTTGGCAGCATACTGCCAATCTTCAGATTGGGTGGATTGATACCTCCCTTCAATCAAGGGGGATAAATAATTGCCATAACCAACGCGAACCAATCCTGGATAGGTTTCCAAATTAGGCACCTCCCATTCCTTTTGGGCAGGTTCTGCAGCAATCTCCGCAGCGGGAATTGCTAGAAAAAATGGAGCAATGGGAAACTCAAGAGGCCCCAAGGCTTTGGGTTGCGGCAAAGAAGGCATCTTTTCTAGGCTTCTCAATTTCTTTGGCAGTAGAATCACCCGATCCTTTTGGATAATGAACTCCTGGTCTTGAACAGCCCCCTTTTGGGAAGTTTGCGCTTGCAATGCAGTTAAGGCAACGCAAAACACCGCAAGAAAAGTAAGTAGTTTAAAAATCCTGTCCATAGTCTAGTTGAGGCTTTTAAGGGTAGATGCTGCTTTTTCCTTTACCGTTGCATCCGTTGACTGATCTAGGATCGATTGAAGGGTCGCTTTGGCTTGAAATACCTCCCCAAGTTGAATGTAGTTTTCGGCTATTAGTAAAAACATACTCCCATACCAGTAATCATAGGCTGAAAAGCCCTCAGAATAATCAAAAATCAGTTCATTGGAACCTACAAAATCCTCCTTCTCTTGGTAGCGAAGCGCTAATAAAAGCAGAGCCTCTGCCGCTTCCTCAGTCGTATATTCCTGTAACAACAATCCAAAACTATCCTCTGCTTCAGAATTTAGATTGAGTAAGCGTTGTGATTTTCCCTTTATCAATAGTGCCTTAGGGATAGTTCCAGGAAGGATATTCCCTAAAGCAATCAATTTTTCCGAAGCATCAATTGCCTGGTTGTAATTACCCAATCCAAAATGAGCAACTAAAATCCCCAGCATCACTTCCACTTCTTCCACCTGGGTTCTTGTTTGTTGTGCTATGGGTTCCAAATAGCGCAAGGCCTCCGAGTAGTTATTATTTTCTAACTCATAGTTACCCAATTGCTGCAGGGCCTTTACTCGGTATGGAGATGGGGCTTGCTGCTCCAGCAACTTAAATAAATCTAGGGCTTTGGATACCTCACCGGCTTGCTTGTATGCATCACCTGCGAAGTACAAGGCTTCACTTTTTTGTGCAGATTCAGGATAGGTTCGAAGGTAATTTTCCAAAGCGGTTGCTGCTTGAGGATACTTCTGACCTAAATACAGGTTCTTGGCCGCGGCATACTCCAGGGTTTGTACAGAGCCTGCTTCTGGATTTGCCTTTTTGTAGGATTGGAGGTATTCCCCAAATTCTTCTGACTTTTCTTGCACCGCCAAGGTCTCTTGTAGCCCTTTCAATGCCGCTTCTGAGTTTTCCGCTAAAGGATATTCTTCGAGAATCAGCTTGTAGTCTGCGATAGTTTGGCTATAACGTTGCAAAGAATAATTGGCAACCGCCCTTCCCTCCAAGGCAAAAGGAAGAAAAGGAGAATTTGATCTTGTATTGATCAATTCTGAAAAGGCAGTGATTGCTTCCTCATACTTCAACTCTTCCAGGTAAAGTTGGCCTTTTTGGTAAAATGCATCTTCTGTGTATGCACTTGATGGAAAATTGGAAATCAGCAGGTTGAGTTGCTCTATTGCCTGTTGATTTTTCCCTTGGTAATTGGTCACCACTGCCAATTGAAGGTGGGCATAATCTTGACCGGCAATTTGCGCTTCAATTGCCTGACTAAACATCTTTTCCGCTTCGGAAAACTTCTTTTGAACAAAATAACAATCGCCCAAACGCAGCAAAGCATCTTGATAAGCAGGTAATCGCTTGTCTCGCTGAGCAGTGCGGTAGGCTTCAAATTGAACTTCGGCTGAGCCATAGTCCTGTGTATTAAAATAGGCGTATCCTAAACCATAGGTAGACTTTAATGCATAGTCAGCTGGAGCTGAGAATTGCTTCAGTGCATTTTGGTAGGCAGGAATTGCCTTGGCAAACTCATCTTGAGCACTGTAGATCTCCCCTTTCCAAAAGAAGGATTCTCCTAAAAGGTTTTTATCCGATGAAAAAGTCTGCGATTTGGTCAGATAAGCAAGGGCCTGCTCCCACTTCTGATCCCGGTAATAAATCATAGCCTGGTAAAAGGCCACCTTTTGATACGCTTCCTGAATTCGAGGAGATTTGCTTTTTAACTTATCCAATTGGTCTAAAACCCGCATGTAGTCGGATGAATTCAGCAAAGCATCCGTTAGTAATCCCTCAGATTCCGAAACCCTTTTTCCTTGGGGATAGTTTGTCAAATACTCATCCAAGGCATTAACTGCCACTTGAAAGTTCCCACGCTGCAAGTTGATTTTGGCCAAATTAAATAAGGCTTCTTCCTGTATACCCAAATCAACTGAACTTGCTGCTGCCACTTGAAAACTAGTGAGCGCAAAAGGAAAATTACCCTGCAGTACATACGCATGTCCTAAATAATAACTGGCGGCTTGGGCTACCTCTGGTTCTCCCAAAGCTGCTAATTTGAGGTATTCACTTGCTTTCGGATAATTCTTAATTTCAAAAAATGAAATCCCCGCTTTGTAGTATTCCTGGATTGAAAGTTCACCTTTCTGAATGGAACCAAATGCTTCGTATTGTTGAGCAGCGTTTTCAAAGTCCTTGGAAGCATAATACGCTTCTGCCAAATACAAGTGAATCGATTCTTTTTGATCTAATGGTGTTTGGGAAGCAATTAAAGGAGCGGCATAAGCGATGGCTTCCCCATACTTTTTTTCCTTGTAATAGAGCGAAGTCAGCAGAAAAGGAACTTTGGAAGCATAAAACGGGCTCTTCTCAGCAAGTTGTAGTTCTTGAATGGCTTGTTGGGTATTCCCTTTCTCCATGGCCATAAAGCCGCTGTAGTACAAGGCATCGGAGGCCACCGCTCCACTTCCATTTTTCACTTGATCCAAGTATTTTGATGCATTAGCAAAGTCTCCTTGCTGAAAATAGCTGTATCCCAACTTGAAGGCGACATCCGCACGTAATTCCTTATTGACCAATTCAAGAGGTACCAAAGCGTAGCCTGCAATGGCCTCTGTATACCTTTTCTTGTAAAAATAGTAATTGCCTAAGGCAATGGCAGCAGGTGCTACACTGGGTTCACCTGCATAATCTTGAATAAACTGCTTTACCAAGCCCAAGCCATCAGGCCGTTCCAATTGCAATGCTGAAAGCGCTTGTTGAAGAGCCGCTTGTTTCTTTTGAGTGGCTGTCAGGCCCGATGTAAACAGCTGGTTGTTATCGAGTAAACTAGCGGCAAAAGACTGCTGATCGTACAAAATAGCCGCTCGGTCTAGCGCTTGTTGGGGACTAGTTTGGTAAAGCGAAGCTTGTGAAAAGGACTCTAATGTGAAGCCCAGTCCTGCAAGTAAAACCAAGTAGTATTTCATGGCAAATAGCTTCATCAGTGCAAAATTTTGTAGACCAACTCTCGAAGAATTTCCCCTTCAGTCATACTTCCAGAATCTACCCCTTTATAACGAAGGTCTGCCTCTTTTAGGTATCCAATTACATCAATTACCTTGCCTAACTTGTAATTTTTTGAAGCAATCAGATATTCTTTTAGGCCATATGGGCTCACTCCTATTGCCGCTGCCAATTGGGTTTCCGGCAAGGAACCTGCACGATGAAGCAGAGCAATTCGAGAAAAGTAGGTAAACAATAGGGAAAAAATCAGAATGACGGGATGGTTTTTTGGGTTTTGGATAAAGTAATGTACAATAATATTCGCCTTGTTTACATCTCTGAATCCAATCGCTTTCGTCAACTCGAAATTGTTGTATTCCTTATGGATTCCAATGTACTTGGAAATATGATCTACGGTAAAGCGAGTAGGTTCAGGGAAATTGATTAACATTTTCCCCACCTCATTAGTCATTACCTCAAGGTTATTGCCTATGGAATCAGCCAAAAGTTGAGCTGCTTTGGGATCAATTTGATGCCCCAATTCCTTTAAATAGGATTCAATCCACTCATTTAATTTCCAATCCTTGATTTTTTCAGCTTCAACAAAAACCGCCTTTTTTTCAATCTCCTTCTTTAAACTACTTCTCCCATCTAATTTTTTATGCTTGTACGCAAAAACCAAAATTGTGCTCGGGAGCGGATTGCTGAGGTAGCCAATCAGTAATTTTTGAGCATCCTCTTTCCCCAAGTCAGGAATATTCTGTGCCTCTTTGACCAAGACCAGCTGCCTTTCGGCCATCATGGGAAATTTTCGCGCATGGGAAAGAATGGTGCTAACAGAAACTTCTTTTCCATACAATACCAACTGATTGAATCCACGTTCGAATTCGGGAATGGCATTCTTCTCTAGGTAGTCACTTACCAAGTCTATAAAATAGGGTTCCTCTCCCTGCAAAAAGTAAATGGGAGCAAACTTCTGCGCTTTTAAATCTTTTAAAACTACTTCTGGAAGGACGGCCATAAGGGAAACATCTCGTGCACTTAAAGATAATAGATGCCAGTTGAATGGTGAGAATTTCGAAGCAAATAAACTTTAATCGAAGAATCTAGGTTTATTTTGCAAGCCAATTGAAATGCCATGAATTTTGAAAAAGGGTTTGCCCTATACAAAGAAGGAAATTTTGAAGCTGCACTAGCCATCTTCCATGCCCTGGTTCATCAAGAACCTGAAAACCCTACTTATTTCCTCTACCGTGGTCGGATTTTAACCCGGCTTGGAAAAGGTACCGAAGCCTTGGCGGATTTTGATGTTTTGATTCAACTCGAGCCCTACAATACGGATTACATGAGTGACCGTGGGGTGGTGCTGCATCTCTTGGGAAGAAACGAGGAAGCGCTGGAAGAACTGGACCGTGCCGCCAACTTAGATCCAAAAAATCCCTACAGGTACAGCAGCCGGGCCTATTTAAAAGATCGAATTGGGGATTTTGCTGGGGCTATCCTTGATTATGAAAAAGCCATCGAATTGGATCCTGAAGATGCAGTATCCTACAACAACCTGGGCTTGGTGGAAGAAAAAATGGGCCGAAAAGAAAAAGCTCAGCAACACTTCACTCGAGCAGATTCTTTGTCAGGATATCCACCCAAAAAGGAGACCCAACCCATTGCTGACACTAAACCATCCTCCCAAGAAAAATCGAAATCACAGGCCTCCCAAAAACCCAAATTGACTCCAGGTCATTTTGTTGCAGTATTTAAAGGAATCTTTACTGAACCCGCTGTTCGGAAAGAGTTTGCAGCCTTTCTATCTGGGATTTTTGTCAAAAAGAGTACTAAAAACCCTTAATTACCCAAAGCGGTTTGGTAATGAAGTAGGACATTTTTCGTGAAAGGTTCTTTGAAAAGAGTTGATCGAAAAAGTCTTTCTTTTTGCTTAGCGTGACCAGCATATCTCCTTTGGCCAATTGCAAGTAATTTTCAAGTCCTAGGGCAATATCATCTCGAAAGGATTTCAAGACATAATTGACCAAGTCGTACTTCACAAATGGTACAAGCTCTTCCAACATACTCTTATGCAGGGCTTTATCTATTACTCTACTTCGTGAAGACACATGGACCACATCAATTTCTGACTTGAAATAAGAGGCAAATTCAACCACTTTTTGAATCGCCAATTTATCCTCCTCTACGTAATCTGAAGCGTAAACCAGTTTTCGAGGGTACTTGAAAAACACTTTACGAGGAACCACCAAAATATCTCGATCTGATTGCAATACCAATCGACTAGAGCGACTTCCAAAAACCTGTTCTTTAAAATCATTCATGCCCTCGGTTCCGACCACAATCAAATTCGCATTGATTTTCTGCGCGAATTCAAGGGTCTTCTGGACGATGGGGCCTTCCAACAACATTACCTCACAACTTTGGAGGCCTTTTGGGAGACTTTCTTGAAGGACTGCGGCTTGCAGACTCCTCAACTTCCCCTTTACAAACTCCTCCTGGTAAGTTCCATCCAAATCCAAGGGGGCCAATTTTTGATAATCCTGTTTATTCAAAACATGGAACACGATTAGTTTGGCCCGATACTTCTCCCCTATTTTTGAGGCATACTCCAAGGCATTCAACGCACAGTCTGAAAAGTCAATCGGACAAAGGATGGTGAATGGGGATGCCATAGTGGATAGTTAGTAACCTCTAGATCGATTTACGAGATTAAGCAAAGGAAGGTCGGTTTTTACCCGAGTATAATTTTCAATTATTTGAGGAGCGGCAGCTTTTGGATTTGTTACCGACGCAATATGTGGCGTCAATTGAATCCGTTTTTCTTCCCAAAATGGATGGGATATTGGCAAAGGCTCTTGTTGATACACATCCAAAAGTGCCCCTGACAGCATTTCTTCATTCAAAGCAGTCAAAAGATCGGCTTCATTTAAGTGCTTCCCTCTGGCCACATTAATCAGATACGTGCCTTTCGTACACTTCTTGAAAAGTGAAAGATTTAAAATTCCCTCAGTTTCTGGGGTAAGTGGCAATAAGCAAACCAGGACATTTACCTGTGAAAGAAATTCTTCAAGTTGATCTTTTTGAAAGTACGGGTAGTTGAAATCTTTTTTCTCTGAAAAACCAAAACCAACCACCTCAAACCCTAAACCATCCAACTTGGATAATACATCCCCTCCCAAGGCCCCTACGCCCATCACGCCTACTTTGACAGGAATCTCAGGATTGGTCATGTCCCAAGTCTTGGCTTGTTGATCATGGTAATAACGAAGGAACTGTCTATGAAAGTTCAATACTCCCATGATTACATAATTGGTCATGGACCAGGTCAGTTTCTCATCCACAATTCGAACAATCGGAAGTGCATCCCCTACTGCTGGATCTGAAAGAATATGGTCAACCCCTGCTCCTAATGAGCTAATTAATTTTAAGTTGGGAAAGGTTTTGAGGTATCCAGGAGGATGCTGCCAAAGCAAAGCCATCTCCACGGCTTCAGGCCGATCAATTTCAGGATAAACTTGGATATCAATTTCAGGCTGATGGTAGCGAAGTGCCTCAATCCAAACCCTTGGATCTCTACCTGGGCTAATTATTGCAAGACTCATGAACTCGTGGCTTAGTTACACCTAAATTAAGGCAATCAGACGGGGCAAAAAATTCATTCATCAAATTCCTCAGCCTTTTTTAAGAAAAAAGAGAATATTCTAAGAACTTGCAGTTTCAAAATGGGACCTTTACTAACTAATCCTTTTGATTTAACTACTCCCACATTTACAATAACACAGCGATGAAACAAAAATTCAACCTACTGATTCTGGCTTTTCTCTTCTCTAGCATTTCGAGCATTGCCCAGCAAATCCAAATGCCTCAGGCTAGCCCCAGTTCTAAAATAATTCAAAAAGTAGGACTCACGGATGTAACTGTGGATTTTAGCCGCCCAAGTACCAAGGGTAGAAAAATCTTTGGTGAACTTGTCCCTTTCGGTGAAGTATGGAGAACCGGTGCCAATGGAGCAACCATCCTTAATTTCTCCACAGAAGTAAGCATCAGCGGCACCAAAGTTCCTGCGGGTTCTTATGCACTCTACTCCATCCCAGGCAAAACTACCTGGACCATGATCCTTAGTAAAAACACGAAACTTTGGGGTGCTATTGGCTATGATTCCAAGGACGACCTGCTTCGATTCACAGCCACCCCTGCCAAAACAAGTAGAATGTACGATTCTTTTGAAATCAGCTTTGCCAAGCTAACAGATTCAAGCGCAGACCTTTCCATCAAGTGGGAGCAAACGCGTGTAGAATTTACCATTCAAACGGAGGTAGATCCCATCGTTATGGCTGATATCAAAAAGCAGGTAATTGACGCGCAAAGCACCAACCCAGCCTTACTCTACCAAGCTGCCAATTATTACTTCACCAGCAATAAGGATCTAAACCAAGCCTATACTTGGATTAAGCAGTCTACGAGCTCTGATCCAAAATACTGGACCTTGCACCTTCAGGCAAAAATTGAATTGAGCCTTGGCAAAAAGACTGACGCTTTGGAGTCCGCCACCAAGTCTAAGAAACTAGCCGAAGAAGGCAAAAATTTAGATTATGTAGGACTAAATGACCGCTTGATCAAATCGATCAAGTAAGCAATAGGATTATCCGCAATCATTCCCCTAGCCCAGCTCTACAATTTAAAACTGCGGATAATCGTTGACAGATGACTGTCCACGGTCCACAGCTAACCTAATTGAACCTCAAACCCTCTTCTCTCTGGTTAGTGATGAAAAAGCAGAGAATCAGATAAATAGTTAAAAAGCCTTCGAAAATTCGAAGGCTTCTTTTTTTGATCAAAACTGAGTTCTTCCTTAGTTTTTATTTTTTTGTGGAGCTGCTGCCCAAAAAGAGTTGAAGCACCAAGCCAAATAAAACTACCGCTAAACAGCCAATGGCATTGTACCAGAGGAAACCAATGTCCCAATGCATGCCGAATAGTCCCTTGCCATTAAAGAAATGGACTACCAAAATCAAGGCTTGTGAAAGTAAGGCAGCCATGAATACGGCCTGGCCCTTGATCCATTTGATAAAGAACCCCACCACAAATATCCCCAAAATCGTTCCATAAAATAAAGATCCCAGCAAGTTCACCGCTTGAATCAGGTTCTCAAACAGCGAAGCATAGGTTGCAAACAGAATTGCTCCCAATCCCCAGAAGGCAGTGAATAATTTGGAGGAGTTGACATAATGTGTATCGCTCGCTTCCTTACGGATCGATCGCTTGTACAAATCCACCGTAGTGGTGCTGCCCAAGGCATTCAACTCAGAAGAGGAAGAGGACATGGCTGCAGCAAAAATGGCCGCAAACAACAAACCTACCACACCTGTAGGTAAATAATCCATCACAAAACGCATAAAGACATAGTCCGTATCCCGTGTTTCTGCCTCTGGATCATGGGTTAAAAGCAAGGCCTTGACTTCATCTCTAATTTCCTGTTGCGCTGTTTTCAAACTTTTCAAGGTACTTGTCAATTCTTCCGTTGTTTCAGCTTTCTCCTGATCGATAGAAGACAAGAGTTGCGTGTATACCTGCTTCGAAGAATCAAAATTGACTTGGTAGGATTGCTCCAAACGGCCAAATTCAGAAGCATACGCGCTTTGACGAAGGGACTCGGTTTGGACTTGATTAAAATGTACTGGAGGGGTATTGAATTGGTAAAACACAAAAACCAACACCCCGATAAATAGGATTAGAAACTGCATGGGGATCTTTAAAAATCCATTCATCAACAATCCCATGCGGCTTTGTGTCAAAGATTGTCCAGAAAGGTAGCGTTGAACCTGACTCTGGTCTGTACCGAAGTAACTCAAAAATAAAAATACCGCTGCGGTCATTCCAGACCAAAAGGAATAGCGGTCGGCTAAGTCAAACTCAAAGTTGACTACGTTCAATTTTTCCATCTTTCCAGCCACCTGAAGAGCCTCTTTCATGGAAATGGGAAGTAATTGAATGACCATGATTCCCGCCAAGATCATCCCTCCCATCATCACAGCCATTTGCTGCTTTTGGGTAATGGAAACTGCTTCCGTACCTCCAGAAACGGTATATGCAATGACCAAGCACCCAATAAAGATGTTGGTCAAGGTCAAGTTCCAGCCAAGCAGGGTAGATAGAATAATGGCCGGAGCATAGATCGTTATTCCTGCAGCCAGACCTCTTTGCACGATAAACAGCAGGGAAGTGAGGGTTCTGGTTTTTAAATCAAATCGATTTTCCAGGTACTCATAGGCCGTATACACCTTCAACTTGTAGTAGATGGGCACAAAACTCACCGAGATAATGATCATCGCTAATGGCAAGCCAAAATAAAACTGAATAAAGCGCATCCCATCCTCGTAGGCTTGTCCGGGGGTACTTAAAAAAGTAATGGCAGAGGCTTGGGTAGCCATTATGGATAGCCCAATCGTCCACCAATTGTCCTTACTGCCTTTAAGGTAGTTTTCCAAACTTTTTTTACCCCGCGTTTTGTACATCCCGTATACAGCGATGGATACCAAGGTTAAAAAAAGTACCAACCAATCTAAAGTACTCATGAATACGCAAGGGTTAAAGCATACATTAAGGAAATTAGGATAGCCAAAGTAACCATCAAACCCAGGTAAATCCTTGGCCAGCGAATTTGTTTTTCTTCCATGCTATTGCTCTATCAAGTTGATGAATAATTTGATCGCTCCTGGAACACCCGCAGGCAATTGCCTGAAAAAAGAAATACCGGTATACACATAAGTTCCAGTTCCTAACTGGGTAGTGATCAATGCACCTTTGTTCGCTGCTTCTCCAGGATCTTGTAAAGTCAAAGGAGATTGGTAGCGTTCGTCAACTTTGGAAGCAAAATAAAGCCCTCGTTCCTGAACCCATCCCTCAAAATCCTTTCCTTCCAATCGATTGGGTGTACGAAGTAAACTATGCTCCCAATCCGCTTGTACTGGAGAGCCTTCTACGGTCACTCGATCTCGACCGATGGCAAAAGGATACGGGCCTAAATTAGGAGTCACCAATGGACTACTCGTATTGTATTGAAGAATCAAATTGCCCCCAGCCTTCACGTAATCGAGCAGGATCTGCTGCTTGCTTGCTAAGAATTCCTGGGTATTGTAAGCTCGTATTCCGACCACTATCGCCTGAAATTCGTTCAGTTGGTCAACTTCCAAGTTTTCCTCTGTCAGGAAATTCACTTGATAGCCCAAGGAAGACAGGACATCCGAAACCTCATCCCCTGCACCTTCTAAATAGCCTATTTTTCCACCAGAAACTTTCCAATCTTCTTGAATCAGTTGAATCTGTGCTGGACTGAAATAGGTCAAATTTGGAATGTGTGGATAGGATATCCGGTGGATCACTTGGTCATATACTTGGCCTGATGTAGTCTTAAAACGAGCCCTAAGTTGCTGCTTTCCATTTTTTTCTTCAAGAAAGGTAACCGTATACCTCCGCTGTTTTTGGCCGGGGAATTCTTCCACCTTCAGTACCTTGAATTGATTGGCGTTTAAGCCTTCAAATTCTAAGGCACCTTCGAGCAACTGGTTCCTAAAGTTGACCGTTACTGTTACCGTAGGATCTGCCCCCGGAACAAGAAAAACCAATTCTTTAGAGAGGGAAAGGTCTACCTCGGGCACTAGGGTAAATGGCTGATTTACCTCTCCATCAATGGGATCATTGAATTTGTAAACCAAGGGAACTGTTACCTTAAATTTATGCCCACTCAAAACAAAACTTAAGTCTCCTCCAACTTTTTCTTTGTAGGGAAGCCCTATATCACGTTGATTTTTGACCGAAAAAAGTGCTCCGTCCAAGGGTTCTTTTAGCCAATAAGGCTGGGAATAGGTTTCATTACTTGCAAGTTCAAGCGTAATGGGAACCTTGGTGTCTTCATCCCCTTTTGTATCCTTGCTTGAGTAGTAGGAATCCTTAAGTTGAAAGGAAATCTCAGAAATTGGAACTTGCGAAGGATTAATCAAAAGAAGTTGGGCTGTTATTTTTTCACCAGGATAACCCAATTCTTGATTCGTGACAAATTCCATCCCCAATCCTAGGCAAGAAAAAATAAGTTGATCCAACTTGGTTAACTTGCTTGCAATCCAAGGGCTATTTGTATCTAACTCCAACATGGCTGAACGGATCGCCAATAATGCAGGAAGGTTTTTAGGTGTTTCGACAAGATTGAATTTTTCCAATAGAAGTTCCTCAAGCTGCTCCTTTATAGCTAACCCGCCCTTGACAGCTAACCAGCGGCTTTCCACCCCATCAAAAGGAGAATTCACATAGGGCTCTCCTCCTACTTGCTCTAAAAAGTCCTTGGCCTTTCCAGTACCTGCCGTAGATCCAAAACCTTGCGACTTGTGCATGGTTCGGCTGTCGGCAGCAAATTCATGGTAGGATTTCCCCAGCAAAGAATTGTAGCCTCCCACTTCCATAGCATAGTAACGCTTTCCTGCTTCAGGCTCAAATTCACCTCTAAAATTGTAGGCATTGAAAAATATACGTTTTGCCTTCCAAGGCTTCACATAACTCAATTGCTCTGGAAACACCTTTGGGTCACCGGATATTGCAAATGCTTCCTCGGCTAATATCGCCGAAGTGGTATGGTGACCATGGGTAATTCCAGGAATGGTATTGAATCGGGTGATGATGATGTCAGGTTGAAAACTACGTATTGCCCAAACCACATCGGATAGAACCTTTTCTTTGTCCCAATTTTGGAGTGTTTCGCTTGGGTCCTTGCTGTATCCAAAATCAAGTGCACGGGTGAAATACTGCTTTCCTCCATCTATTTCCCTCGCCTTGATCAATTCTTGGGTACGGATTTGCCCCAATTCTATACCCAATTCCTTTCCAATAAGGTTTTGTCCTCCATCCCCACGGGTAAGGCTCAAATAAGCCACTTCCGCATGCTCTCCATTGGCCAAATAGGCGATCAGTCGTGTATTTTCATCGTCCGGATGTGCCGCCACATACAGGACACGCTTGGTCTCACGCAATTGCAGCAACAAATGGTACCGCTCTGAGGAAGTTAAAGATTGCCCAAAACTTGAAGTGGTAAAAATGAAAAGGGCGACAAAGAAATGTAGAACTGATAAAATTCGTGTGCTCATGGGTGTGTGATCAACTAGATGCAAACTAATTCAAATCATTGCCAAATAAAATTGAATTTTGATGAATACGATAAAAAAAATGGATCAACTCCTAGGGCACAATGGAGAAGTAATAGAAATACTTTATTAAAAAAAAAAGGCCGGAAAATCCGGCCTTTCGTGTTGAGTTTCAGGGATTAATTTTCCTGCCAGTTGGCACCAAGAATTGCTGAAATTTTGGCATTCAAGGCATTTACCTCTGCCGTATTTTTCAATCGAGTATGCACCTGAAACAAGATGATCATGATGTCTGTATTGTCTGGCTTAATTTCCAAAGCCTTGTTAAAGTAAGGAACAGCCTGCTTGTACAATTCATCTGCCTGGGTACCCATTTCTTTGGATCTTTTCTCCCATTCTGCATCAGTAAGAGAGTTCAACTCGGCAAGAATTGCTCTAGATTTTTCAAGCATCAAAGCTCCTGTATAGTAATTACCTTCAAAGAAGTTGGGATCAACTTCTACTGATTTCTTGTAATCTACCAATGCAGCCTCCAAATCTCCACCTTGCTCTTTCAAGTATCCAGATCTTAACAACAAGCCTGGATTGTTTGGATCATTCGCAAGAGCATCATTGATTTGCTTCATAGCCTCATCCATTTTGTTCAACTGTAGAAGCAATTGGATTTCATATTCAGCCAAAACCTTGTCACCTGGGTACTCCTTACGTGCTTTGGTAACCAATTCAAATGCTGCTTCTGGATTCTTTTCTTCCGTACTTAGGATTTGAACCATGAAATAATAAGCATTGGTTTTGTTGTAAGAAGGCAACTCAAACAAGTAACCAAAGTGCTTTTTGGCATCTTCAAATCTACCCAAATCGTTTGCAAGGAAACCTGCATTGTAATGAATGGTAGAGTCAGTCTTGTCAATTTCTCCAGCAAGATTGAAGAACTCATAAGACATCTCCATGTCTTCTTCGTTGTAGCGCTCCAAAGCCTTATCAAAAGAAATGTTCTTTAGAGAGATCAAGGAATACGGTCTCAAATTGGCTGGAATACCTGGTAATTCATCAGCATAAACCTCTTTTCCAACAGGAGAAGTTTTGCTGCTACCAGCCATCTCAAAGGTTTTATTGAAGGTAGCCAAAGCTTGATTTCCTGCTTCCAATGTTTCCTTTGTATTGGAAGAATCGGATGCGAAAATCTTGGTATGAATCTTTGCTTTCACTAGGAAAGTGGCAGGATCGCCGCTTGTCTCAGGGTTAGTTGTAGCAGCATCAATGGCTGTTAATGCAGTTTGTAAGTTTCCTGACTTAAATCCTTTTTCTGCCTCTTTTACTACTTTCTTTTGTCCAAAAGCAAAGGTGACGGTCGCAACCAGAGCTAGTGATAGAACGAGCTTTTTCATTCGTGTTTTCGTTAAGAATTGGTTATTCAGTTGTTTCTAAGGGTGATTCGGGTAATTCCGGAGAATCGGGCACAATATCGGAAGATTCTGAAAGTTCCTCCTCTTCTCTTGAAATTTTTTCCACGGAAGAAATTTCATCTCCTTCTCCTACTTTAATCAAGCGTACGCCTTGAGTAGCCCTTCCCATGACACGTAACTCGTCCATGGAGATACGGATGGTGATGCCTGACTTATTGATAATCATCAAGTCATCGGTATCCACTACTTCTTTGATTGCCACCAATACACCGGTTTTATCGGTGACATTCATTGCTTTAACGCCTTTACCACCTCTATTGGTGATGCGGTACTCTTCTAGGTCGGAACGTTTTCCATATCCCTTTTCAGATACTACCAAGAGGGTCGCATTAGGTTCAGATGCACAAACCATGCCAATCACAAAATCTGATTTATCAGTTAAAGTAATTGCCTTCACACCTGTGGCTGTTCTACCCATAGGACGCACTGCAGACTCGTGGAAATGGATGGCTCTACCTGATTTGGCAGCAATCACGATGTGCTGATCACCATTGGTCTTGGCCACGTGTACTAACTGATCGTCTTCACGGAAGTTCAATGCAATGATGCCGTTGGTTCTAGGTCTTGAATATTGCTCCAGCGTAGTCTTCTTGATTACCCCTTGCTTGGTCACCATCACTAAGAAGTGATTGTTGATGTAATCTTGATCGTCTAGGCTTTCTACCTGAATGATGGATCTGATTTTATCATCCTGGGTAATGTTGATCAAATTTTGGATGGGCCTTCCTTTCGCAGTCTTGGAGCCTTCAGGGATTGCATAGGTTTTCAACCAGAACAATTTACCCTTATCGGTAAAGATCAAAAGATAATTGTGCGTAGAAGCAGTAAATAGGTATTCGGTCCAATCGTCTTCTTTAGTACTTACCCCTTTAGATCCGATTCCTCCTCTACCCTGGGTCCGGTATTCGGTCAGCGCAGTTCGCTTGACGTAGCCCTGATGAGAAACGGTAATCACCACTTCTTCATTCGGGATCATGTCCTCGTAACTGAAATCTTCCGCATTGTGCTCAATTTCGGTACGACGGTCATCTGCGTAGCGTTCCTTCATCTCGTGGAGTTCTGTTTTGATAATTTCCATTCGCTTGCCTTCGTCAGCCAAGATGGATTTCAACTCCTCGATAAGTGCCATAATCTCTTTGTACTCAGCAATGATCTTGTCACGCTCCATGCCTGTAAGACGCTGAAGACGCATGTCAAGGATGGCTCTAGCCTGGATTTCGCTCAATTCAAAACGCTCCATCAAGCCATTTCGGGCTGCTTCTGGGTCCAATGAACCACGGATTAAAGCAATCACCTCATCCAAGTGATCCAAGGCGATCAAATACCCTTGCAAAATGTGTGCACGCTTCTCGGCTTCCTTGAGTTCAAACTCTGTTCTTCGAACCACCACTTCGTGGCGGTGAGACACATAGTGGACGATCAAGTCTTTCAGGTTCAAGGTTTGTGGTCGCCCTTTTACCAAGGCTACATTGTTTACCGAGAACGAGGTTTGAAGTGCCGTTTGCTTGTACAGGTTGTTCAAGACCACACTGGACACCGCATCGCGCTTCAATTCATAGACTACGCGCATTCCCGAACGGTCTGACTCGTCTCGAATGGCAGAAATGCCTTCAATCTTCTTTTCATTAATCAATTGGGCGGTCTTTTCCACCATATTGGCCTTGTTGACCATGTAAGGAATTTCGGTAATGACAATCATCTCCTTACTTCCTCCCTCTTTCACTTCTACGTTGGCCTTGCCACGAACCACAATCCGGCCTCTACCTGTTTCAAAAGCAGCCTTCACCCCATTGTATCCGTAGATAATTCCCCCAGTAGGGAAATCTGGAGCAATGATGAAGTTCATCAATTCCGCTACCGTGATTTCCTTGTTGTCGATGTAGGCAATAATTCCATCAATGACTTCTCCCAAGTTGTGTGGGGCCATGTTGGTCGCCATCCCTACTGCAATACCTGAAGCACCATTTAACAAGAGTGCTGGCACCTTAGCAGGCAATACGGTTGGCTCCTTCAAGGAGTCGTCAAAATTGAATTGAAAATCTACCGTTTCCTTATTGATATCTACTAGTAATTCTTCAGCAATGCGCTTGAGGCGAGCTTCGGTGTATCGCATGGCGGCAGCATTGTCACCATCGACCGAACCAAAGTTCCCC
>JACCDJ010219474.1_pt1 | contig 27062 bp, 13 predicted proteins | sample 7444481 | NCBI WGS metagenome assembly JACCDJ01 (sample SAMN15323435, study PRJNA562643) | freshwater metagenome | isolation source: river surface water | place: USA:Blue River Watershed | collected 2017-08-15 | reverse complement strand
GGCGTTCGTCGATGATATTACGCGGGACTATTTGATGAAAATCACGCATTTGCGCGAGAACAAGAAGTTCATTTATTCGTTGTCGAAGCTGGTGTATGACGACTCCACGTGCGAGCGATGGACGGAGACGGTGTTCGATAGCACGCGGACATTCAAAAATCTCTTCTTCGACAAGAGCGACGCCGTCATCAGCAAAATCGATTTCTTTTTGAAGAATCGCGACTGGTATTATGATAAGGGGTTGCCATATACGCTTGGAATCGGACTCCACGGTCCGCCCGGGACGGGCAAGACATCTTTTATCAAAGCGCTGGCCAACCATACTGGCCGGCATATTGTGTCGATTTCGTTGAAACTGGTGAAGACGAAGTCCCAGTTGGAGAGCGTGTTTTTCGAGAGCCGGTACAATACGGACAACAAGAAAGGCACCATCGGATTTGACCAGAAAATCATCGTGTTCGAGGACATTGATTGTATTGGCGATATTGTGATGGACCGCGAGAAAAAGAAGGCGAATACGCAAGCGAAGCAAGCCACACAAATCGTAAAAGTCGAGGAAAAGGATAGTGTCGTGAAAACGCTGTTGCAGCCCGACGACATCATTACGCTCGATGATATATTGGAATTGTGGGATGGAATCCGAGAGGCGTCGGGGCGTATCATGGTTATATCGTCGAATCATTATGAGGATTTGGACCCCGCAATCAAACGTCCGGGTCGCATCGATATCACGCTGGAAATGGGATATGCCAGTCGCGAAATCGTGGGCCGCATGTATCGGCACTTGGTTGGTGAGGAACCGGACCCCCACGAACTGGAGAAAATTGGAGACCGGGTTTATACGCCAGCGGAGATTATGAATGTCTACATGAATGAGCGCCGCAACATGCTTAAATCGCTCATATAGAGGTATTACGACATTGAAGAATTATATTGTAATGCGTTTGTTACAATTATGTTTGGACGGCTTTGTGCCATTCAAGTACCTAATAAAATAGTGAGGATTATAATAATCATAAACATCGATATCCAGCTGAAGATGTAATTAAGTAATGTGCCAGTTACTTTTCCAAAATAATGAATCATTAATGGAAGCATAATAAAAAACAAACCCCATGATAAAACCCATCCCGAAAACGCATATGTAGAATATTTGATGATTGTCTCATATTTAACATACAACTCTTTTATATTTACACTAATTATATTTACACTCATTATATATTAGTTGGAATATTTTATGCCGGCGGCGGCGGCGGCGATTATGAATAAGCGCCGCAATATGCTGTAGTGTGGCTCATACAAGAAAATATAATTTTTGATACGACATAGAGGTATATGTCGTATCATATAAAATGCGCTGGATTTTGTGCTTGATTTTGACTGCCGTGGCGGCGAAAAAATACGATTTTATGTTGGGGACACAAGAATGGACCACCGTAGGACATGGAATACTGGAACATCGACCGTGGATTATTGCGGGTCAAAGACTTAAGCCGGACATAGGAACCCCATCGTTGTCCCATTTCATTATCGGCAAAGAGGACCGCGTGAATGTAGATGCCCGGAATCGCAATGACAAGGATTTGTGGTATTTTCAGTCGCCGCCAATCACGCTTGGATTTCGACCGACATTGTTGTCATTTAATATGATGAGCTTTTCGGGGGACTTTCGACGGCCAAATGAGTCGCCTAGTCTTGTGCGATTGCGATTTGAAGATGGCGGCTTGGCGGAGTTTCCGGTTTATCAAGAATATGATGGGAGTTTAAAGACCTTTTATGTGCCGTTTGTGGAGAAGCTTTGGACCATCAGTTATGATGCGCCTTCGACCATCAGTTATGATGCGCCGACCATCAGTTATGATGCGCCTTCGACCATCAGTTATGATGCGCCAACCATCAGTTATTCTGGTCCAACCAGTGTCACTGGATGGGACAATTGGCATACTAAGCCATTTCGACTCGAAATCTTGGGAGATTGGACCCAAGGATGGGAAACCATCGGCTTGGACAACGTGGAAATTATCTAATGGTATTGTGAAAGCGCCATAAAGAAATTGCCTTATAGGTCAGCAATTCCGTATTCGCGTCTCCAATATCGGAAATCGAATACCTCTATTCCAATCCGGTGCGAAAAAGGTTTCATCATGTATGAATGCCGACCCCGCCTGTTTCACCAATATCGACCACACACTCTGGTCATGCCTGTGTTCCACAAATGTCGGGTGATTCGGCGCCACAGATGGCGAGTCATCGATTAATCGGTATTGGCAACATACATCGTACCAGCGGTCTATCAAGGCAATCGTCCGAGGACATTTGCGAATGAGCCAGATACAAGCCATTACTTGCCCCGTGGCCATCAGATTCTCCGCACCCAGAGTACGAATCAAATCCATTTTTGTCCATTCTTGTTCAAGATGTTGGTTCATCTGGAATGAGAGGATTCCGCTCTCGTGATTGCGCACCATTTCAATATAGTCGAGCATCCGCGGTCGCCCGTGAATATTCATCGTACACCCCGCATCGGCAAACACGAGAATGTCGCCATCTGCCATGTCGGACTCCATATAGGATTTCACCACATAGGGTTTCCACAGCCAGTAGCCGTATCCGCGGCGATTAGACTCGATATGTTGGCCGTGTTGGGCCCAGAAGGCCGCATCGGCTTTCAGAAATGCCTCTGTTTTTCCCACGATTTTGTCGAATAATTCGAATGTGGATGCTTGATAACATATGCGTCGCAGTGTGTTGTGGTATCCTTCTGAACCGCCACCGAAAGAGAGGAAATGGAGTTTTGACATATAATATAAACAACCCGGAATTGTTTATATTTTATTCGATTAATTAGCAAACGTGAATTGTTCAGATATGTTTTTTAATCGGGACAAAGTCATCTGGAACAATAATGGTGTTTTTTTATTGGCTGATATCTTGATTTGTCTGTTACTGCGAGTTTTTCTAGGTGTTTTGGGTGGGTTTCGCGAAGTGGTTCTGCCGGGAGAACGGCGCGGCACTTGCCGCAGAGTGGAATCGATATCGGCGAGCGTGGCAATTAGATAAGAAGGTGTGTCGCGACTTTCGATATTGAATCCGTATTTATGATACAATTTGTATAGTTTTTCTGATGCGGTTTTATAACTGACGCCGTCGGGAATATCATCGGGAGAAATAAATAACTCAACCATTGTGTTTGGAGTCAGCCGCTTCCCGAACAATTCGATGTCCGAAGTCGCCTCTTGAATCAGTATATTCAAAAAACGCTCGAAACAACGACCTTTGAGCGCGGCGCAAGCGCATTTGACACTGGCCAATTGTATTATATCGCGGTCTTTTTCGGTTCGCAGACGCAATAACATTTCCCCGCATCGTATGGCGTTTCCGTCGGCGTCATATTGGAAGTCGGCGTTTTCATACAAATAAATTGATTTATATGAGGGTTCGTCGGGTTTTGCGCTTATAGCGTAAAAGGATGACATATAATATTTGTGTATAAATAATCTTTGGATAAGGGCACAAGGCCATAAGGCCCGAAGGGCTGGGCTTTTTACAAGTCAGCCGAGTATAAGGCCCGAAGGGCCGTTAGACCGACTTTTACAAGTCAGCCGTTACACCGGCTTTTGTGCAAGAATCCAGCACTGACACACATTCCTCTCTTCATTCGACACAAAATTACAATCATTCAAGCTTTCGTATCCCGGCCACCCATGGCATTTCCACAATTGCTGGATGTAATCATAATTGCCCCATTGCCCAATTTCCACCACTTCGAATCCCGCGGTCTTGAATAGCACCGCGAGCCCCATCGGCGTGAATCCATTGAAATGTATCGGCGTCATGTGCGGTATATTCAACGTCGGCACAGAGGTAAATACGTACCCACCCGGCTTCATCGTCTCATATATTTGTTTCACCGCCTCAAACGGGTTATATAAATGCTCGATGGTTTGGTTAAATAAGAAGAAGTCAAACTCATTCTTGAAATGGTTGCCGACTGTGTGTAAATCGTATTCCGGGTATTCGAGCTTAGTCTTTCGCGCCGGCGAGATGAACTCCATCTCTGGGTCCGAGTCACACGTATAACCCAGATGTTCAATCGTAATCTTGTGTTTCGTGGTCCATTCGATAAAGTCGAGCATACACCAGTTGCGCGGGAAGTCGTTGTTCCCCCAGTTGTATCCATATGCTTTGGCGGGACACACGGGCAGGTCCACGTATTTGTGGAAATAGGACTCGGGTAGCTTCACTTTATCATAATACAATCGGTGTAAATCATCAGAGGATAACATGGACGGGATAGATTATGTGCTGAGGTGGCTTTATTCATTTTTATAATAAGTATAAAACCATTTCCCCAATAAATAACAAATGCCCCGATACGTTTGCGAATATATTTGGCTTGATGGATTCGGCGGGTTGCGTTCGAAAACACGCATCATAAATCATGATAAAAACACCTTTCCCGAATGGAACTATGATGGCTCCTCTACTGGCCAGGCCGACGGTGATGGCAATACCGAGGTTATATTGAAACCAGTGGCCATATATTCCGATCCACTGCGGACCATAGCCGGCTACAAATGTGTGCTGGTGCTCTGTGACACCGGCGTCGGCAATCGAGCCCAGGCCGCGCAAATATTTGACCGGGGTCTTGATGAAGAGCCATGGTTTGGAATTGAACAAGAATATGTGATGGTATTTCCGGGGGATGGGCCAATATCCAATGATGATGGACTCCATTATTGTGGTGTCCGGACATCCTCGGTGGAGAGGCTTATCGCGGAAGAACATTTGGCGGCGTGTTTGGCCGCGGGGCTCACGATTTCCGGTATCAATGCCGAGGTCGCCACGCGGCAATGGGAGTTTCAGATTGGGCCCGTAGTCGGCATTGGCGCGGCAGACCAAGTCTATGTCGCGCGGTATTTGCTCGAACGGGTCGCGGAGAAACGCGGGGTCCGAATCACGTATCATCCGAAACCGTGCGCCACAGCCAATGGGTCGGGGTGTCATATCAATTTCAGCACCTGGGCGATGCGCGAACCAGCTGGGCTGTGGTTTATCGAATCTTGTATGTCGAAGCTGGCGGCGGCTCATAGAGAACACATTGCGGGTTATGGATTAGACAATGAGCAACGGCTGACTGGCAAACACGAGACGTCGTCGATGGATGTGTTCAGCTATGGCAAAGGAACTCGAAATACCTCGGTCCGAATCCCGAATCAGACGATAAGTGCGGAATGCGGATATTTCGAAGACCGCCGACCGGCGGCCAATGTGGAGCTTTATGGAGCAACGGCGAAGCTGTTTGAGACATGTTGTCTGTTATAAAATTGAATTGATTTCTTGTGAATCTCAGGATTCAAAAGAACAAAAATGATGTTAATGAAACTCGATTTGGTTGAAGGGTACGTGGTCAAGCGCCCGTCGCGACATGTGAAAACACCGTATGTTGCCGATGTTCAAGTTTACGACCAACAAGCCTATGGCGACCAACAAGCCTATGGCGACCAACAAGCCTATGGCGACCAACAAGCCTATGGCGACCAACAAGCCTATGGTGACCAACAAAAAAAAGAAATCCTTGCTCACGCTCCCTCTCTCGGATGTTGCGGGTTAGCCGATGCGTCGGCCGTCGTGCTCATGGAATCCAACCAGAAAACCGGCAACAAATGCTCACACACGATTTGCCTATCTATCCAAGACACACAAATCATTGGTATCAACCCGAAACTCGCGGAACAACTGGTCGAATCGGCGCTCACCCAGAATTGCATCTCTTCTTTGAATAATGTTCGTAGATATGCGCGGGAAACGACCATTCACATAGAGGACCACGTGGATTCGCGGTTCGATTTCACGGGTATCGACGAACAAGGCCGCACATTCATTATGGAGGTGAAAGTGGTCCCTCTCGCAGAATACGAGGATATGCCGGCAAAAGAACGTGCCAAAATGGACTTCAGCGGACGGTCACCTTCATCCAAGGTCGCGTATTTCCCCGAAGGATATCGCAAGAAGGCGGGCGAGACGGTCAGTCCCCGGGCTCTGAAACACATTCGCGAACTCACGTGGATACGACAGGAAACGACGGTTCGCACCATTATGTGCTACGTGATACAGCGCACCGACGTGGACCGATTCCAGCCGTCGGTAAATGACCCCGAATATAGGGCGGCGTTCTATGCCGCGCTCCAAGCCGGCGTAGAGGTGATAACACTGGTTGTCCAATGGACACGCGACGGCGCCGCGTATTTTGTGCGCGATGATTTGCCCATTGTTATGGAGAATAAACTATAAATCAATAACTAAAATGACTGGTTTTGAAATAAAAAAACTGCTCGGAATCGAATATGTCGGTGCGTCGGATTTGCTTAAGCAACTATGTTCGTAATCAAGACTTCATTGGTTCGCGACTCGGGCGACTTGGAATTGATTGACCGCTTACAGCTGATGGTTTTTTTCGTATATTGCGGCCCGGCAAACGCGTCATTCACCAGCGCGACATCCGAATTGCTCATCAATATTCGCGCCTCTATTTTGTCGCAAATCGAAAACAGTATTTTGTGGTCTTCGAGTGAGAATCCGCCGGCAGTATAGGATACAAAGGATGTGCTGGTCTCGGGGGCGTAGGGCGGGTCCAAATAGACGAAATCGCTCTCTGGATGTCCGCCCACGCGTTCCAATGAACCCACATAGGACTCACACGTGAATATGACATCGCGAATGAGCGCCGATACTTCGCGAATATGGGCCTCGTCGATGATGGTGGGGTTCTTGTAGTTGCCAAATGGGACATTGAACCCGCGCGGACCTTCGCGATAGAGGCCGCGAAAACACGTCTTGTTCAGAAATAACAACATCGCGGAAGCTTGTATGGATGCTAGTACTGTCATATATACGGCGTCCTTTGTAATCAGGTTGAAATGACTGCGTATCCAGTAATAATACGATTCCTGCGATGTCATCGCTTCCTCGATGGTCGACGGGTTTCGATTGACGACCGAACCCGAGCATTTTGCGTATGCGTCGGTGAGCTTGCGGACTTCATCGATGAGCTCTTCCGGGTGATGCTTGATATTTTTGTAAATGGCGATAAGGTGGGGATTGATATCGCTGGCATAAATGCTCCCCGACACGGTAATCGATTTATCGGATAGGAGCGCGAGAAGCACACTTCCGCCGCCCAAGAAGGGCTCATGGTAATTGTGGATTTGTTTTGGGAAAAGAGCCAAGACGTCGTGGATGATTTGCGTTTTTCCGCCGACCCATTTTAAGAAAGGTTTTACGTGTGCCATTTTTGTGATTTGTGTTAATTATAAAATATCGAATATAATTCAATTTTATAGATATTATTGCGTCTATTACACTTATAAATATATTATTTAAATATAATTATAAGAATGAACGACCAACACATCTATTGTATTAATGACCGTTTGTACAATGTAGCCGACTTCGTCGGCAAGCACCCAGGCGGGACCAATGTGTTTGCCAACTTGAAATCGTACGCGGATATTACCCCGATGATATATACTTATCATAAAGACACATCTCTTATTTTCGACGTGTTATCCAAATACGATATTTCTGCGAATAACATGGACCGAGTGACGTACAAGACTGACTACAACTACGATAAGTATAAGGAGTTGAAAGCCCTGGTTTACAATGAAATCCGCAGCCGGGGGCTGCCCCTCTATTGGACAACCAGCGAAATCCTGTATAACATGAGTGGGTTCGCCGCATACTTGGGGATTTGGACATATTGTATTTGGTCCAATTCATTATCCGCGTGGTGGTTTGTCTTATTGGCAACCATAAATATTGGTCATTGTGCCCTACTTTTTCATGAAACCTCTCACTATAGTGGATTCAAAACCCCGCAATTGAATACATTGGTTTCTCATATTGCTGTTGCCCCCATTCTCACCACGGAAGAGTGGAAATGGGACCACAATTATTTACATCATGGGTTCACCAATACGGAGTTTGATTCGGACTTCAATGGACACCAGCTCACATTTCGCAATTCGCAGGAACACCCCCATTATTTTCAGCACCGGTTTCAGCATCTGTATGCGGGTGCGCTGTTGTGCCTTGGCGGATTTAGTGGGCAAATCGATAGCATCAAACACAAAAGATGGAATATCCTATTATTTTTGTTTATCCTCTATCGGTGCGGGTTTTACAACACACTTGTATTTTATTCATTGAGTGGGTTTTTGTTTTTGTCTATTGCGCAGTTTTCGCATATTCAACCCGAATGTGTTAAAGGCGAACACTCCCGTGTTAAAGGCGCGACCAATGACTTCTTGGTGAATCAGGTAACCAGTACGATTAATTACCGGACAGATAACATTGTGACTCGATTATTGTGTTTTGGATTGGATATTCAGATTGAACACCACCTGTTTCCAAATATTCCGCACAGTACATTGAGACAAATACAGCCGGTGGTTCGCGATTATTGCGCCCAAAATGGAGTGACCTATATTGAAAGGTCGGATGTGTTCGAAATGGCCAAGTCTTATTGGCGGCATTTGTACAAAATGGGCAGTGAATAATTATTGGTCATGTTTATGGAAAAAAATCTATATATTAGTTTATAGTATAATGTCTTTAGATAGTGATGTTCTTAAAGAATTAGATGAAATGCCAAAAGAATCGGATGCTGAAAAAATCGCATATAACAAAAAGGTTTTGCGAAAAATGTTCGATATTAATGCAGTTCCCTTAAATAACGTTAATGACAAAGATGATGCAATATTTCTGATGGTGCAGTTGATAGCCCGATATATAACAGACCCTATCAGTGTTGTTGATAAAAATGATCTATTCCATAAACTTAAGGCATTTACTGATAAATATAATGTAGAATTGATAACTGGGTCCAGACTGGAAGATGTATTTGGGGAACGTATAGTATACAAACCAGATGGTTCTGAATACAAAAGATGGGGTGGTAAAAAAACACGCAAATACAAAACTTTTGCGAAAAAGTCTAGAAAAAATAAAGGAAAGAGAAGTAGAAAGCATTACACCAACCAAAAATAAAAATGATACAAATCTCATTTTCTTTTCGTAGGGTGTAGCCTCTATTTTGTCGGGTTTTTACATTCGACACAATAGTAATTGCCGTTGCCCCCGGTTCTAACGGAAACATTGTCTCACTCGAAATATAAACCGTCGAAGAATTAAAACAGCACTTTTGCCGTTTTTTCTTCTAGGTTCGTGACCGATACCGCGCCGTTGAAAAAATAAAATATCCCATTAATTCTCGAATGGTGTAAATGTTCATCGGTTTAAAAATAATTAGAATATTTGTATTAATTTATATATTTAGAACTAATATATAAAATGGTAACATACACGTTGAACAATGTGTACTACACATACACCATTGGCATAGCAGATGCTAGTGTTGAGTCCAGCGCTTCTGCCACTGACGACATCTCTTTGTTGTCAAGTTTTGAAGTGGATGGCGCCACATACAATGTTACCAGTATTGCTGCATCTGCTTTTTACGGTGCCACCAATCTTACAAGTATTACGATTCCGACTTCTGTCACAGTAATCAATGAATCCACATTTGAAGGTTGCACCAATTTAACAACTGTGAATATTCCGTCTGTTACATCTATTGGTGTAAATGCGTTTTATGGGTGTTCAAGTTTGACATCTATTACAATTCCGGCTACTGTTACAAACATTTTGGGAAATCCATTTCGCAATTGCACAAGTTTATCAAGTATTATTGTTGACGCGGATAATACAGTTTTTTTGTCCGAAAACGGGGTATTGTTTGATAAACTCAAACAAATTTTGATATTATACCCATCCAAATTATTGAATACCAGTTATGTTATTCCAAGTACAGTCGAATCAATTAATTCATATGCGTTCAGCAATTGTGAAAATCTGATAACTGTTATGATTCCATCTTTGACGTCACTGAATGATTCAACCTTCCACAACTGTAGCAACTTATTGAACGTTATATTTACGGGTGTTGTTCCGACAATCAATGGTAACAATTTTGAAGCTACTCCTAATACTGCTGTATATGACTCAGCTAAAAACCCAAATGACGTACTAGATAAACTATCGATTTTTACAAACACGATAAACCAACCAACACCAACATTAACCAACTTTACACTTCCTTCATACACATTTTCAAGTGTGCCTCTTGTAATCACTCCTCCGACATCCGACGTATCTGGTGGTGTTATTACTTATACTAGTTCGAATAGTGCGATTTCCACAGTTTCTGGAGATATGCTAACGTTGGTTACCGTCGATAATGGTACTTCATACATTACTGCTACTCAAACAATCACAAACTTTTACGGCGATTTGTCATTCACTACATTTACATCAGTCAATAGCAATGCATTATATGTTTATCAAGCAATTCCATCATTATTATCATTTTCTATTCCCGAAAAAACATTTGGAGATGTGTCGTTTAACCTGGTTGCTCCAACATCCGATAGTGATGGCGCTTTCACTTATACCAGTTCTGACACGGCAGTCGCGACAATTGATGGTATTACGGTAACCATTGTCGCGGTCGGTACTTCTACCATTACTGCGGTTCAAGCAAGCACTGCCAATTTTTCAACTGAATCGATTACTGCCCCCCTTGTAGTAAGTGAGGCAACGCCTATTCTAACCGATTTTTCTGTTCCCGCAAAAACATTTGGAGATGTGTCGTTTAACCTGGTTGCTCCAACTACGAACAGTCCCGGTGCTTTCACTTATACCAGTTCTGACACAACCGTTGCTACAATTGAGGGTAGTACGGTAACCATTCTCGAAGCGGGCACAGCAACTATTACGGCGGTTCAAGAAAGCACTGCCAATTTTTTAACTGAATCGATTACTGCCACCCTTGTAGTAAGTCAGGCAACGCCTATTATAACCGATTTTTCTGTCCCCGCAAAAACATTTGGAGATGAGTCTTTCAACTTGGTGGCACCAACTACGAACAGCCCAGGTGATTTCACATATACCAGTTCTGACACAGCAGTCGCCACAATTGAGGATAATACGGTAACCATTATTGGAGCGGGCATCGCAACCATTACTGCCGTTCAAGAAAGCACTGCCAATTATTCAACTGGTTCAATTACCGCCACCCTTGTAGTAAGTCCGGCAACGTCTGTTCTAACCGATTTTTCTGTCCTCGCAAAAACATTTGGAGATGTGTCGTTTAACCTGGTTGCTCCAACTACGAATAGTCCGGGTGCTTTCACATATACAAGTTCTGACACGGCAGTCGCGACAATTGATGGCAGCAGAGTTACCATCATCGGTGTCGGTACTTCTACCATTACTGCCGTTCAAGCAAGCACTACCAATTATTCAACTGGTTCAATTCCTGCCACCCTTGTAGTAAGTCAGGCAACGCCTATTATAACCGATTTTTCTGTCCCCGCAAAAACAGTTGGAGACGCACCTTTCAACTTGGTGGCACCAACATCAAACAGCAGTGGTTTATACACGTATACAAGCTCTAACACGGAAGTCGCCACAATTGAAGGGAACGTTGTTACCATTGTTGGAAATGGCATTTCAATCATTACTGCTACTCAAGAAAGCACAACCAATTATTTATCCAGTTCAATTACGAGTATTTTTATTGTACGTTTAACCCCCATAATTACCGATTTTTCTGTTCCTGTAAAATCCGTTCTAGATGCCAGTTTTAACCTAGTTGCGCCAACAACCAACAGCGATGGTTTAATCACTTATACAAGTTCAGACACAACTGTTGCTACGATTTCCGGTAGTACGGTAACCATTGTCGGAGGAGGCACAATAACCATTACTGCGGTCCAATCAATGACAGACAATTATGCGTCTGGAACAATTTCAGCAACCCTTGTAGTAACTAAACTACCAACCACAATATCTGCCTTCACGATTTCACCAAGACCGGTTAACGGTGGTCGTTTTTATATTGGGGCTCCGCCCCCATCAAATCGGGATGGCTTTATAACTTTAACAAGTTCAAACCCATCGATTGCCACAGTTACTTTTCAACCCAACCAAGGAATCTGGTATGTAGACCCGATAGCAGCGGGTAATATTACAGTTACCGCAACGCAGGCGAGTACTAGCAGGTATGAAGCTGGAACAACTACCGCGAACTTAATGATATACCCGGTTGGTAATTATACGTATGATAATGTGAATTATGAGTACAATATTGGATTAGGAACTGCCAATGTGTTAAGCGGTACTACTGAAAGTCGATTATTGTCCTCATTAACCGTATTGGAAAGTTTTGAAGTTGATGGTACTACATACACAGTTACGGGTATTAGTCAGACCGCGTTTAATGGCTGGACAGCTCTCACAAGCATTTCATTACCGCCGTCGATTATAACTATGGGTCCTGGATGCTTTGCCAGTACTGGATTAACTAGTTTTACATTTCCACCTTTGGTAACAGTACTTGAAGCCGGTGTATTTATTAGCAGTAGTTTAACTAGCATTACTATCCCATCAACAGTTACCACATTTAAGTATTTGTTTGATGGAAGGGGCGGTGGGTCCAGTAATGGTGCATTTGTAGGTTGCACAAAACTGGTTAATATTGTTGTAAATACATACATAACTGGCTTTGAATATGTCTTTTACAGATTAAACAATCCAAAAATGAGTGTAACCTTTGACTATGCTGGTGCTGTTCCGCCGTTGTCTTTTCACAATATTACTGGTTTAATAACAGTCGTTATTGGTAATCAAATAACAAGTATTGGTAACAGTGCATTCCAGAACACCGGCTTAATAAATGTTACTTTGGGTTCATCGCTCACGACAATCGAAAATGGTGCGTTTTATGGATGTAAAAGTTTAAAGAATATCACGTTGCCACCATCCCTTACTTCAATTGGTAACGGCTCGTTCGCATACTGTACAAGTTTAAATAATATCATATTACCATCATCCCTTACAACAATTCTGGACGGTGCCTTTGAAAAATGCACAAACTTTACCAGTATTACGCTTCCGCCGTCTCTTACTAATATTGCAAATGGTATCTTTTTAAACTGCGAAAGATTAACTAATATTATTGTGAAAAGTTACATTGGGTCGCTCATGTACACATTTCCCAGTATAAACGCATTAAATATGAGTGTAACTTTTGATTATGATGGGTTAATTCCAGGTTACGTCTGTATGAATATGCCAAACTTGAAAACTGTAAATATCGGCAATTCAATCACCGGTATTGAAATATATGCTTTTTCGGGTTGCACTGGGTTGACAGAAATAATATTCCCTGCTTCAATTACAACAATCCAGCAAAATGCGTTTTTTAATTGCACCAATTTAAACTCGGTTTCGTTTTTGGGTAACATACCAACTATTGGATGGAACAATTTTACACCTATAACAGACACTGCTTACTATAGGGTTAATGAAACCACAAACACAGACCCCGCTACGGTTGAATCCAGTTTGTCAATTTTTACAAATAAAATACTGATAACTAGTGCGAGTCCGACGATAACAAACTTTTCGATTCCAATGAAAAAATATAACGATACATCTTTCTCGATTGTGGATCCATCTTCAAACAGTACTGGTGCTTTCAGTTACACAAGTTCTAACCCGGCAGTTGCCACAGTTTCCGGAAATGTTGTAACCATTGGCACTTCCGGTAGTACTACTATCACGGCGACTCAATCCGCCGGCCACAGAAATGGGGTTGATTACACATCTGGAACGACAATTACAACCACATTTGTAGTAGATAACCCTCCCCCTAAGGTGGGTCCTCTTATATTGTCAAATAAATCGTTAAGTGACGCACCATTTATGCTTGTTGACCCAGTCAAGCCAGCGAATAGCACTGGTACATGGACATATACATCATCTGACGTAACCAAAGCATCAATTAGCGGAAAACGCGTTACATTATTAAGTGCTGGAATTGTTGTAATCACCGCCACAATCACCAGCGATTCGAATTATTGTTCAACAAGCATTACTGGAAGGTTTACGATTTCCGCACTGAATGTTGCCCCAAGCACATTTGTGTTTGTTTCAGCATCAGATGTGTCAAACTCAATTCCACCAACAGTTCAGCCGATTGAAAATGCCGTTGTTCTTTCTCCGACTATTTTCACACCTCAAATGACTGAATTGTTCAATCCCTCTGTAGGAACTATCGCAGAAAAATTGGAAAATCGCACATCACTTGTAAATACATTATTTGACTTATACCACAATGTCAATATCGTTAGTGTTCCGCCAAGCGCATTCTATATGCCTTCCGCAATTGATCCTTCGAATATAACCGAAGTGAAAGTTATAAAAACAACTGGAACAACATCTCAATCACCGCTTGTAATTGACTCGACTTCATTAGACCCAACAACCACATTCTATTGTCCTCTTGACGAACCTGGCAATTCAGTGTTGTTTAATGGTACACATATCTTTACTGGTTACACTATGAAAATTACAAAAGAGTCGGATAACAACTACACCGTTACGCAAACCAAACTAGGCGTACCTAGAACATTCAGTGCTGTTAAAGATGATGTTATCCATTATGCCGGGTTTAAAACAGTGATTGGTTCTATTGCCGGTCAATTGTCTACGCTTCAATTGGTTACATTAATGTATTTCGGTTTGCCCAGCAAAGTACTTAATTCCGCGCCTTTCGCGATAACGCGTCCCACTACGACGAGTAATGGTTTAATCACTTATACAAGCTCTGACCCATCAATCGCCACTATTTCTGGAGATATGGTCACTGTTGTTGGATTAGGCACGGCAACTATTACTGCGTTTCAGGCACAGACCGATACCTATTTGTCGGATATAACTACTGCAACTTTTACAGTAAATAAGATATCAACAATTTTATCAAACTTTTCTGTCCCTGCGAAAACATACGGAAGTGCTGCTTTCACCATTACTCCTCCCACAACCAACAGTGATGGCACATTCACTTATACAAGCTCGAACACCGCGGTTGCTACCATTGTTGGAAATACAATAACCATTGTTGGAATAGGCACTTCAACCATTACTGCCGTTAACGCAGCCAGTGCGAGATACACGTCCGCAACAATTAATGCGTCATTTTTAGTAAATAAGGGAACCCCAGCTCTTAGTAATTTTTCTGTCCCCGCAAAAACCTTTGGAGACGCATCTTTCGAAATAACCCCGCCCACAACTGATAGCTCTGGCGCATTCACTTATATAAGTTCTAACACAGCAGTTGCTACCATTGCCGGAAATGTGGTGACCATTGTTGGAATCGGCAGTTCAACAATTACTGCGAGTCAAGCAGCGACGGCCCTTTTTTTAGCGACAACAACAACTACATCCCTTGTAGTAAATAAGGCAACCCCAATAATAACTAATTTTTCTGAAATAACAAAAACATTTGGAAACGCGGCTTTCAACTTAGTTGCGCCAACATCCAATAGTGATGGTTCCTTCACATATACTAGTTCGAACGCGGCGGTTGCGACAATCGCAGGAAGCACAGTAACTATTGTTGGAGGCGGTACTGCGACCATTACTGCTACTCAAGCCGCCACAACAAATTATTCATCTGGAACAATTACTGCTACTATGACCGTGAGCCAAGCAACGCCCACAATAACTAACTTTTCTGTTCCTGAAAAAGTAACTGCAGATACCCCTTTTACAATTGTAAATCCTACATCCAATAGTAGCGGTGCTTTTACTTATACAAGTTCTAACACATCGGTGGCTACAATTGCTGGGAATATGGTGACCATTGTTGGAAAAGGCACTTCTACTATTACTGCCAGTCAAGCAAGCACAACCAACTATTTATCTGGTTCAATTACTGCCACTTTAATAGTACGTCCAACGCCAGTAATAACCAATTTTGCTGCTATAACAAAAACATTTGGAGATGCGGCTTTCTCCATCGTGGCTCCTACAACCGACAGTGATGGCACCTTCACTTATACAAGTTCAAATACGGCGGTTGCTACTGTTTCCGGAACCACAATAACGATTGTTGGTGCTGGCACTTCAACCATTACTGCGAATCAATCGAATACCGCGAATTACGGTTCTGGAATGATTACTACATCCCTTACAGTAAATAAGGCGACTCCAACAATAACTATTTTTTCTGAAATAACAAAAACATTTGGAAACGCGGACTTCAACATAGTTGCGCCAACATCCAATAGTTCGGGTTCCTTCACGTATACAAGCTCAAACACGGCGGTTGCGACAATCGCCGGAAGCACCGTAACCATTGTGGGAGGCGGCACTGCGACCATTACTGCTACTCAAGCCGCCACAACAAATTACTTAGCTGGAACAATTACTACGACTATTACTGTGAGCCAAGCAACACCTCTAATAACCGTATTTGATGTCCCAGCAAAATCGGTTGTAACCGCGCCTTTCAGATTAGTAGCTCCTACATCCAATAGTAGCGGCGCTTTTACTTATACAAGTTCTAACACATCGGTGGCTACCGTAGATGGGAGTATGGTCACCATTGTTGGACTAGGTAATACAACCATTACTGCGGTTCAAGCAAGCACAACCAATTATTTATCTGGTTCAATTACCGGCATTCTTGCCATAATGGTGAATGTGCCTTTATCTATTGCGGTCGGTTCCGGTGGAAACAGCATAGCAACAAGCATCGACCGTGGTCTTACATGGACCGGGTGCGGTACTAGTGTTTTTACTAGTAGTGGGTCATGCGTAGCATTTGGAAAAGATGGTTCGGGCAATAATTTATTGGTTGCGGTGGGTTCGGGTGGGAATACCATTGCGACTTCAACAAACGGTTCTACATGGATAGGTCTTGGTGCTACTGTTTTTACTAGTCAAGGATTAAGCGTAACATATGCGAACAATTTATGGGTTGCCGTCGGAGAAGGTACAAACACCATTGCGACAAGTACGGATGGGGTTAATTGGACCGGTCGTGGTACTTCCATTTTTTCGAATAAGGGAACAGGTGTCGCTTTTAACAATGGAGTCTGGGTTGCCGTTGGAGATGATGGTACAAACAGCATCGCGACAAGTACGGATGGTGTTAATTGGACCGGTCTGGGTAAAACCAGTTTATCTGGTTTGGGACGCGGCATCGCCTATGGAAATGGACTCTGGGTTGCCGTTGGAGAAGGTACAAACAGCATTGCGACGAGTACCGATGGTGTTAACTGGACCGGTCGTACAGGTACTTCCATTTTTTCGAATCAGGGAATCGGTGTCGCCTTTAATAATGGACTCTGGATTGCCGTTGGACAAGGTACGACAAACACCATTGCGACAAGTACGAATGGGGTTGCCTGGACAGGTCGAGGTAAAACCACTTTTTCTGTTTTGGGACAAAGCATCTCCTATAATAGTGGCCTCTGGATTGCCGTTGGACAAGGCACAAACAGCATTGCGACGAGTCCCGATGGGGTTGCCTGGACCGGTCGCGGCACTTCCGTTTTTTCTACTTCCGGATTCGGTGTTGCGGTTGGTATTATTACACCTCCGAATATTACAGGTATTTCACCATCATCTGGGGCCCTCGTGGGAGGAACTAGTGTTACAATTACAGGCACAAACTTTACAGGAGCGACCTCAGTTACATTCGGTGGATTACGCGCCACATCTTTTAATGTATTGAATAGCACTACAATTACTTGTATTGCGCCTGCTCGCAGCGCAGGAGCGGTTGGCATTATTGTTACAACCGAAGACGGACCAAGTGGCGAGTATTCATCTTACACTTATGTTACACCTCCTACTATTACAGGCATTTCGATACCATCTGGAAGCACCGAGGGAGGAACAATTGTTACAATTACAGGCACATCTTTTATGGGAGCAACATCAGTTACATTTGGTGGCTTAGCTGCTACCTCTCTCAGCATAGTGAATAACACCACAATAACTTGTATTACGCCTGCTCGAAGTATTGGGGCTGTTGGCATTATTGTTACAACGCTATATGGAACCAGCAGCGCATTTTCATCGTTCACTTATATAACACCCCCTGTTATTAGTAGCATTTCACCATTATCTGGAAGTACTCTGGAAGGAACGAGTGTTACAATTCGAGGCACAAGCTTTACTGGAGCAACATCTCTTACATTTGGTGGAATATCTGCTACCTCGTTTAGCATAGTGAATAGCACAACAATCACTTGTATTACACCTGTGCGCACTATTGGGGCTGTGGATGTTATTGTTACAACGGGAGGCGGGCCAAGCGTCGCGTTTTCATCTTTCACTTATATTACACCTCCTACCATTACGGACATTTCACCATTAACGGGAAGTACTCTTGGAGGAACGAATGTGACCATTACAGGCACAAACTTTACAGGAGCAACTATGGTAACATTTGGTGGAATAGCTGCCACAACTGTTAATGTGGTGAATAGTACGACAATAAATTGTGTTACGCGCGACCGCAGTGCTGGGGCTGTTGGCGTTATTGTTACAACAGGAGGCGGACCAAGTGGCATGTTTTCAGACTTCACTTATATCACACCTCCGGTTATCAGTAGCATTTCGCCGTTAACCGGAAGCACCATGGGAGGAACCACTCTTACAATTACCGGCACATCTTTTACAGGAGCGACTTTGGTATCATTCAGTGGAATACCTGCTACCTCTCTTAATGTAGTAAATAGCACTACAATCACTTGCGTTACGCCGATTCGCACGAATGGGGCTGCTGGCGTTGTTGTTAAAACAATATACGGAACAAGTGTCGCATTTTTGTCTTACACTTACATTATACCTCCGAATATCACAGGCATTTCACCGCCATCGGGTGGCATCGCGGGAGGAACGAATGTTACACTTAGAGGTACAAACTTTACAGGAGCAACTTTGGTCACATTTGGCGGATTATCTGCTACCGCTTTAAACGTAGTGAATAGTACTACAATCACTTGTATTACGCCTGTTCGCAGCGCTGGAGCGGTTGGCATTATTGTTGCAACGGGAGGCGGACCAAGTACCACATTTTCATCTTTCACTTATGTTACACCTCCTAGCATTACAGACATTTCACCATTATCTGGAAGCACCGAGGGAGGAACAAATGTTACAATTACAGGTACAAACTTTGCCGGAGCAACATCAGTTACATTCGATGGCTTAGCTGCTACCTCTCTTAACGTAGTGAATAGCACCACAATAACTTGTATTACGCCTGCTCATACTACTGGAGTGGGTGGCATTATTGTTACAACACCGGGTGGTTCAAGTAGCGAAGTTTTATCTTTTACTTATATTACGCCTCCGAATATTACAGAGATTTCATCATTGTCCGGAAGCACCACGGGAGGAACTAATATGACTATTAGAGGCACAAACTTCACTGGAGCAACATCTGTTACATTTGGTGGATTATCTGCTACCTCTATCAGCATAGTCGATAGCACCACAATCACTTGTGTTACGCCTGCTCGCACTACTGCCGGGGCTGTTGGCATTATTGTCACAACAGGTGGCGGACCAAGTGGCGCATTTTCATCTTTCACTTACATTACGCCTCCGGTTATTAGTAGCATTTCACAATTAACTGGAAGCACTGCGGGAGGAACAAATGTGACTATTACAGGTACAAACTTTACCGGAGCAACATCAGTTACATTCGATGGCTTAGCTGCTACCTCTCTTAACGTAGTGAATAACACTACAATCACTTGTATTACTCCTGCTCGCACTAGTGCCGGGGCTGTTGGCGTTATTGTTACGACCGGAGGCGGACCAAGTGGCGCATTTTCATCTTTTACTTATATTACACCTCCGGTTATTAGTAGCATTTCACCGCCAACTGGAAGCATAGTAGGAGGAACCAGTGTAACAATTACGGGTACAAACTTCACCGGAGCAACATCTGTTACATTCGATGGTTTATCTGCTACCTCTCTTAACGTAGTGAATAGCACCACAATCACTTGTATTACGCCTGCTCACAGTGATGGAGCTGTCGATGTTATTGTTACAACAGGAGGCGGACCAAGTGCCGTGTTTTCATCTTTCACATACATTATACCTTCTAGCATTACCGACATTTCACCATTATCTGGACCCAATATCGGAGGTACTAGTGTTACAATTACAGGCACAAACTTTACAGGAGCAACCGCGGTAACATTTGGTGGAATAGCCGCAACATCGCTCAACATAGTGGATAGCACTACAATCACTTGTATTACACCTGCTGTTTCCAGTGATGGGGCTGTTGGCGTTGTTGTTACAACTGGAGGTGGACCAAGCGCATCATTTTCATCTTTCACTTATAGCACATCTCCAGTTATTAGTAGCATTTCACCATCATCTGGCGGCATCGCAGGAGGAGCCAGTGTTACAATTACAGGCATAAACTTTACAGGAGCAACATCAGTTACGTTCGATGGAATAGCCGCCACAACCATTAATGTGGTGAATAGCACTACAATCACTTGTATTACGCCTGCGCGCACTAGTGCGGGGGCTGTTGGTATTGTTGTTTCGACCGCAGGCGGTTCAAGTGCCGAGTTTTCATCTTACACTTATATCACACCTCCGGTTATTAGTAGCATTTTGTCGGCATCTGGAAGCACCGCGGGAGGAAATACTGTAACAATTACGGGCACACACTTTACCGGAGCAACATCAGTTACATTCGATGGAATAGCTGCCACATCTCTTAACGTAGTGAATAGCACCACAATCACTTGTGTTACGCCTGCACGCACTACTGCTGGGGCTGTTGGCATTATTGTTACAACAGTCGGCGGAACAAGTGACACGTTTTCATCTTTCACTTATATTACGCCTCCGAATATTACGGACATTTCATCATCCTCTGGAAGCACACTTGGCGGAAATACTGTAACAATTACGGGCACAAACTTTACCGGAGCAACATCCGTTACATTCGATGGCTTAGCTGCTACCTCTCTTAACGTAGTGAATAGCACCACAATCACGTGTATCACACCTGCGCGCACTAGTGCTGGGACGGTTGACGTTATTGTTACAACCGGAGGCGGACCAAGTACCGCATATTCACAGTTCACTTATATTACACCTCCGAATATTACCAGTATTTCACAATTAACTGGAAGCACCACCGGAGGAACGAGTGTTACTATTACAGGTACAAACTTCACTGGAGCAACATCAGTTACATTTGGTGGCTCAGCTGCCACATCGATTGATGTGGTGAATAGCACGACAATCACTTGTATTACGCCTGCTCACAGCGCTGGAGCCGTGAATGTTATTGTCACAACAATCGGCGGGCCAAGTAGTGCATTTTCGTCTTTCACTTATATCACGCCTCCAAATATTACGGCCATTTCACCATTAGTAGGAAGCACCGCAGGAGGAAATAGTATCACTATTACAGGCACAAACTTTACCGGAGAAACATCAGTTACATTCGATGGCTTAGCCGCCACGACTATTAGTGTGGTGAATAGCACGACAATCACTTGTATTACGCCTGCACACATTAATGGAGCGGTTGGCATTATTGTTACATCAGAAGGCAGAACGAGTACCGCATTTTCATCTTTTACTTATATTACACCTCCTGTGATTACTAGTATTTTACCATCATCCGGTAGTACACTTGGTGGAACGAATGTCACTATTACAGGCACAAACTTTACCGGAGCAACATCAGTTACATTCGATGGCTTAGCTGCCACATCTCTGATTGTGGCGAATAGCACAACAATCACTTGTATTACGCCTGCTCACATTAATGGAGAGGTTGGTATTATTGTTACAACAGGAGGCGGACCAAGTGCCACGTTTTCATCTTTCACATATAATACGCCTCCGAGTGTTACAGGTATTTCACAATTAACTGGAAGCACCGCAGGAGGAACGAGTGTCACTATTACCGGCACTTCTTTTACAGGAGCTACTTCAGTCACATTCGGTGGAGTAGCTGCTACCTCTCTTAGCATAGTCGATAGCACCACAATCACTTGTATTACGCCTGCTCGCACTACTGCTGGGGCGGTTGGTGTTATTGTTATAACAGGTGGCGGACCGAGTAACACATTTTCCTCTTACACTTATATTTTACCTCCGAGTATTAAGAGCATTGCGCCAGCCTCCGTGCCGAGAACTGGAGGAATAAGTGTCACAATTACCGGCACAAACTTCATAGGAGCAACTTCAGTTACATTGAGCGGATTAAATGCCACATCTTTTAGTGTAGTGAGTAATACCTCGATAACTTGTGTTACACCTGCGCGCACTAGTGGAGGGGCGGTTAATGTTATTGTTACAACTGGAGGCGGACCCAGCAACACATTTTCCACTTTTATTTATACCCCCTATATTTCTGCTATTTTACCAGCATTCGGAACTAGAACTGGAGGAACTAGTGTTAAACTTACAGGTGTCGGTTTTACAGGGGCCACTTCAGTGACATTTGGCGGAGTGCCTGCTACAAATGTTTCGGTATTTAATCCTACCACAATCACTTGTAAAACGGGAGCTAGTAGCATTGCGGGTGAGGTTGGCGTGGTTGTTACAACAGGAGATGGACCCAGTAACACATTCTCCCCTTACACTTATCTTATACCTCCGAATATTACCAGTATTTCACCAACCTATGGAGGTACAACTGGAGGAACTATTGTTACAATCAAAGGAAAATGTTTTACGGGAGTTAGTTCTGTTTTGTTTGACACGTTAAAGGTGAAATCTCTTAAGGTAATCGATGATACAACCATAATTTGCGTGACAGCTGCTCGACCTATCCCGGGAGAGATGAACATTACTGTTCGAAATAGTATTGGAACGAGTAACGTTTTCCCATCTTTCACCTACATTATGACTCCAAAAATCACAGGCATTTCACCAAACTTTGGAAGCACCACTGGCGGAAACATCGTGACAATTACAGGCACGGACTTAATAGGAGCTACCGAAGTTATGGTTGGTGATTTAAGCGCTTCATCTTTTACTGTAGTTGATAGTACCACGATTACTTGTGTAACACCTGCTCGAACTCTTCCAGCAGCCGTTGGCATTATTGTTATCACTGGAGGCGGACCGAGTAAGAAATCTTCAAACTTCACTTATATTCTACCTCCTGTCATTACAAGCATTTCACCATCCTTTGGCGGCACCACTGGAGGAAATGTTGTCACGATAACAGGTCTTAATTTTAAGGGAGCAAACCAAGTTACATTTGGCGGATTAAATGCCACAGCCATTAAGGCCTCTCCTATCGCAATAACGTGTAAAACACCAGTTGCCCTTAGTGCCGGACCGGTTGATGTAATTGTTAGAACTGGAGGCGGACCGAGTAACACATTTTCATCTTATACTTTTATTACGCCTCCAGTTATCACTGATATTTCGCCACCAGCCGGAAATAAAGCAGGAGGAAATAATATTACTATCACCGGCACAAACCTTACAGGAGCAACATCAGTTGCGTTTGGCAAATCAATTTCTACCAATATTACTGTAGTTAATGATACAACACTAACATGTATCACGCCAATTGGAGCGGTCGGAGCTGCCGGGGTGATTGTTCGAACTGGAGGTGGACCAAGTAGCATATTTGCCTCTTTCACTTTTGTTACACCTGCTTCTATTGGTACTATTTCACCATTAACTGGAAGCACCGCAGGAGGAACGCTTGTCACTATTAAAGGTAAAGACTTTGCTGGAGCAACTTCAGTCACAATTGGTGGAGTAGAAGCAATATCTTTCACTATAGTTAATCCTACATTAATAACTTGTATAACGCCTGCTCGAGCTGCTCCCGGAGCGTTTGGCATTATTGTTACAACCGCAGGTGGGCAGAGTAAGCAATTTTCATTTTATAACTACCTTACACCTCCTGTTATTACTGGTATTTCACCAGCATTTGGAGGCATCGCCGGAGGAAATATTGTCACACTTACGGGGACTTCTTTCACAGGAGCGACTTCCGTTACATTTAATGGCAAAGCTGCCACTCCTATTAAAGTAGTTGACAGTACCACAATAACTTGTAAAGTGCCTTCTAGCACGACTGCTGGAGCTGCGAGTGTTATTGTTACAACTGGAGGCGGACCGAGTGATACATTTTCCGATTACACTTATATTACACCTGCTGTTATTACTAGTATTTCCCCAGTATCGGGAACTAAACTCGGAGGAACAAGTGTTACAATTACAGGCACGAACTTTAATGGAGCGAGCAATATTTTATTTGGTGCAAAAGCTGCGACTGATATTATTGTAGTTAATAACACAACAATAACTTGTATAACGCCTGCTAGCGCAACTCCTATTGCTGTTGCCATTACTCTTACAACTGGAGGTGGCCTAAGTAACAAGTTTTCTTCTTTCACTTATAATTAATGGGTGACATTTATACTACACCATTGGAGAATGACAATTGAAACAAAAAAAACATTACGGGTTTTTAAAATGAGGAAAATATAGATTCCTCTATTAGTTGTTATTTATGAAGTAATTGATGGGGATTATAGGTTTTTAATTAATTCCGCGCCACCAAGCATATCGGTGCTTAAGTTTCCTAGATACCGCGCACGAATCATGCGTAATAGTATTTCTTTTTTTTCAGTAATTTTACCGTGTAATGCTTCACACATAAGTTGTATTTGGTCCCGTGCACATCTATCAAAATATAGTAATAACAATATGTCAATTGTTGTTTCTTTTGTAAGCGTATTTATTAATTCAAGTCCGTATTGAACAGATATAGTTGTATGTTGGGATGGTCCAACATCATAAATGACAATATTGTGCGGTAGATTCGGATTTGGCTCGGGGTCTGGCTCGAAACTTGGCTCAGATGCTAGTTTTGGACTTGGTTCAGAATCTGGCTTGAAGGTTAGTTCAGAGCTTGGCTTGATGGTTGGTTCAGAGCTTGGCTTGGCGGTTGGCTGAGGGACTGGCTCGAAGGTTGGCTCAGAGCTTGGCTTGACGGTTGGCTGAGGGACTGGCTCGAAGGTTGGCTCAGTGGCTAGTTTTGGACTTGGTTCAGAGTCTGGCTCGAAGCTTGGAACAGAGTCTGACTCGAAGCTTGGAACAGGGGCTAGTTTTGGACTTGGCTCGAAGCTTGGAACAGGGGCTAGTTTTGGACTTGGCTCGGGGCTTAGCTCAGGGTCTGGCTCAGGGTCATTCTTTGGACAATATTTTTTATACATTTTTGTTGCAAAATCATTTGCTATTTGAAGAATTGTCATTAATATTTCTGGATCAATATTGTCCTCTCTAATTCTTGACTTGTTTACTTGTATATCAAACGGTCTATCAAGTTCGACTGGAAACCGTGTTTTGTGTCGAGAATCGGTAACATATTTATATTTGCTTTTGTCTCCGGTGGTGGGCTGTTCAATACTGACACGGTCAATGCATTTATCATTACGATTATAATATCTACCGCCCATATACTTAGAGCGTTCATGGACACGATTTTGTCTTTGTTCAGTTTCAACCAGTTCTTCGCATTCATCATCGTCTTCAATGTATTTAATAATATCTGCCTGTAGCAAATCCCAATTTGAACTATATGCGGATTCCACCGTAAATCTGCCAACGAATTTCCATTCAGCTGGTATAACATCACAATTTGTAAATCGAATCCTTTTTTTTGGTTTTTCATTGTATCCGAGCTTACCATTTTTAGTATACCAAACACGATATTGCGTCCCATTGTTATATACCAAACACTCCACTAGTTGTGTATCTTCGACTGGCACCCTGCCTTTACATAATGGGTCTACCGGCAAAACTGTAAACCATTCATCATCCACACAAAACTGGATACGTTTTTCTACCAGATTATAATCTGAATATCTAAATCCAAACTCATATATTAAGCTGCTTTGTATTTCAGAAGATTTTATGTGTGAAACCAGGTCGTTTAATTTATTTTTATCAAACTCTACGACAATGACTGTTCCATAACCAGAGATTGTGTTTTCATTGAAAATCCGTTCCTGGGCAGAAGATGCCTCTGTGGCAATGGTGATGTATTTTCCGTCCTTAATACATTTTTTGTAGTCAATTTTGATACTGTATATTGTATCTGTATTGCGAGGTCTGGATATTATTTGGGCTGTTCCATTTAATTGGGTGTCAACAACAAGGGACTGTGGTAGACCTATTCCATATTTTCCTTGTCGCAGGTTTGATGGTTCGGAACAGCCATTAAGTCGAAGAGCAAACTCGAGACCGCCGGTATCCATTGCCGTTCCATCGTCCCCGATTATCCCAATTTTTGTTTTTGTATCAAGTTTAATAATTATATTGTTAGATTTCCAATCCAATGAGTTATCTATTTTTTCACTCATTGAGTTTTTTATGTCGAAGCCTTCCTCCGTCTTATTTTGCAGGGTTCCGATGATATCAATGTTGTCTGACGCCATTTTTAATGTTGATAAGTTATTTGATTGTTTTTGTTTTATTAAAATAAACATTTTATTTTCAATTTTTTGATATTGTAAATAGAGGCTGCCTCTATAAACGATTATTTAGAAAATGAGTTGATTTATAATTTGGTTGTATCATGGTTACTTCGATGATACAACGATGTGCGTTCCAGGATGACTTTTTATGGTGATGACATTTTGAAACGAAGAAACTTTTTGGGTTTTCAAATCTTGGAAAAGAGAGGTGCCTCTATTAATGATTATTTAGGAAAGTGTTTGGTGGATTTAAAAACTCTTGGTATCAATGTATTCTCGATGTTCCAAAGAAGTGCGTTCCAGTATGACTTTTTATAGCGATGACATTTTGAAATGAAAAATCTTTTTGGGTTTTTAAAATGATGAAAAGAGAGGTAGCCTCTATTCTAATGGGATTTATACTAAACAAAATACTTGGTATATTTAGATGAACATTTGTTTAGTGGTTTACACGTATGGTCTATATTAAACCATACGTAGATGTTAGCGAGCAAAGCGAGCGTATATAGAAGCATTGCTCCAAAATTGAAATACAAAAATATGTAATATGTCTATCAAACCACTCGACAACTGGAGCGAACGGAGTGAGCGTGTACAAAAGCAGTGCTCCGCACTGGGCTTACAAAAGTCATT
>JACCDJ010375157.1_pt1 | contig 27099 bp, 30 predicted proteins | sample 7444481 | NCBI WGS metagenome assembly JACCDJ01 (sample SAMN15323435, study PRJNA562643) | freshwater metagenome | isolation source: river surface water | place: USA:Blue River Watershed | collected 2017-08-15 | reverse complement strand
GGTCGTATTGTGTCGATGCTGTTGAAGTACCTATCGCTAAATTTGCTATTGCGGATTCTCCCCCAGTAGCCATAGCTAATCCGATTAAAGGTACGGATTCCATAGAGTTTAAAGCAGCGTGTTTAAAAGTATTGATATAATCTCCTTTGTTGTAAGAAGTCATTATGTCTCCGCCTATTTCTTTTTTGTAGTTTGCTATTTTAGCATCGCTTTCTTTGATTTTTTCTTCCATCATTTTTGACGGTATATTCTCAAAGTTTAATTCTTTTGCTAAAATTTCAGAAGGACTTTTTCCTGTTGCGTTTGAAACAGCAGTCATAGCAGGGTTTGTGATTTGTGTACCCAAATCGTACAACATTGATGGTATATCGTAAATAGACTTAGATACTCTTGAAATACCTGCGTCTAATCTGTTTACTAAAGCACCCCCAAAACTCTCTACTTCATCTTCTTTAGGTTTAGCAGGAATAGGTGATTTGACTGACTTCATTTTATCGAAATCAGGCAATATTCCATTTGTATCTATTTCAGGAAATCCTTTAGGTTTTTGCGAATCCGAAGAACCAACTTTCTGTTCCAATTCCATACTTTCCTTTGGAGCAGTAGATAGTGGGGTATCTTTTTTTTTTACAGTAGTTGGTTTATAGCTTCTTATAACTAATGCGATATTGGCTTCTGATTCACCTGCATTAATCATATTTTGAACGATTTTTTTTAATTCTTCATCCATCGTTTATTATTTAGGATTTTTATATTTAGCTATTAATTCTTCTGCTGTTAATTGTTTAGGTTTAGCAGTAGCTTTACCTTGCTCAATCGGTTTTCCAAAATTTCTTTTAGCGTAGTCTTGTATTCCACTAAAAGTATTTCCTTCTTCGTCTAATAGTGATGTACGAATTATATCGTTTACCATTTGAGGGTCTGTAATACTACTGTATTTTTTTATTTTACCCTCTCCTGTTTGGTCGTAATCCTCATCTGTTATTTCATAAGTAGGGTCTTGTTCTATTTTGTATTTAACATCAGGTTTTAATGCACCACGAACAGGTTTTTGCTTAACAGTAATAACAATTTCTTTTTTACCATCTTTAGTTTTTCTTAATACAGTACCTATAACTGTTGTAGGTGCTTTTGGTGGTTGGTTTACGTCAGAAACTCTATCTCCTGCTCTAACAGGTACGGTATTGTAACTTGTTCCGCTTGTAATTTCTTGCACGTTTATTTTTCGGTATGGAGCAGGTTTTTCTTCTTTCTTTTTAGCGTCTTGACTACGTTGGTATCTTCTTTCTTCTTGTTCTGCGTTATAATTTAGTTTTTGCCAATTAGTTTCAGTATCACTTTTTAAATTCAATCCTGCTTTTGATTGTTCTAATATTTTATTTGCGATAGCGTTTTTAGTAGCCATTGTAGCTTCTGGCGTACTTACATCATAAGGTATTCCTAATTGTTGTGAAGCATCTTGTATTCTTTTTTTATTATCCCCTATTTTAGTTAATACCATTTCTTTAGCACTTGCTTCTTGATTTGGATTTAATTCTCTAACGGTTATTTTTTGGTTTCCAACTTCTTTGTTGTATTCGTTCACTTTTAGGTTGCTTCTTATTTCATCTACTAAACCATCTTTACCTAAAATTTCTACTTTGTTAGGCATTAAAGATTCTAAATAGGATTGATTTCCTAATTCATCTAAAGACATTACTGTTTCTTCTTTTGTTTCAGGGTCTAATAATTTCATAGACATTTTTCCACTTTCATCAATAAAAACTTCTCCTTTGTCTATGTTTAAAAGTTTAGGGATTATATCTTCCCCTTTACCGTAAATATCTGTGTTTACATTGCCTTCCGAAATAGCTTTTGTTTTGTCTGTAATAAAACTTTTTAATGTGTTGGCAGTTTGTTTCATTTTATCCAATCCTGCATATAATTCAGTTAGCCTTGCGTTATCTTGTGCTGAACGATTTTTTTTAGCGTATAGAGAAGCAACCTCATCAGCCATTTGTCTTACAACTTTATGGCTTGATTCATTCATACGATTATTTCCGTAGTCCTGACCTTTAAACTCACGAGATTTTTCAAATGCCTTATCGCTTCTTTCTTGCTGTTCGTTTTGTTCAGCAAGTCTTTTAGCTTGTTCTAATTCTTCTTTGCGCTGTTTTTCCTCACGATAACGAAAATTCATTTGCTCTATGTTTGATAGAGCATTTCCTAAATAATCTTTAGGTGCTTGTACTTGAGCGTATGTTCCTTTACTTCCTATTACTGCCATAACTTTTTATTTACCTGTTTTTGACAATCCTACTTTATCTGTATCAGTAGTTGTACTAGCTGTTTTTGAAGCTAATGAATTAGCTACCATTCCTAAAGACTGTAATCCTGAACCTAATGCTTGGTTTGACGCTTCTTTTGAAGCGTTATATTGACTTGTAAGTCCTGCAATATCTTGTTGCTCTCTACCCTCTTTTAAGTTTCGGATGTTTTGCTCCTCTTGCATTTTGTACATATCAATTTGTTTGGTTTGTTCATCTAAGTTTGCACCTATTTCCTTGTTTAGGTCTTGCGTGCCTGTTTGAACTCTGCCAATACCTCCCATTAAGGCTCTTGTACCCCCCTCACGTAATGCTTGGATATAAGACTCATTAAGCCTTGCTTGTTGTTCTTTACGTAAATCTGCTCCTGCCGTAGATACTTGTAGTCCTTCGGCTGTGTTTACAAATTCTTGTCTTTTATAATTTTCTAAGGCTTTTGCTGCTTGTTTAACACGACCTTCTTCTTTTGCCATTTTGTAGGCTGAAAGTCCTAAACCTGCCACTCCTGCCACTCCTAAAGCTGCTGTTACTGCTGCCATATCACAATATTTTTATTAATTCTGTTGTATTTGTACTTCCTATTTTGTATCCGCAATCTGTAAATCTTTCTTTTAGACTTGGGTGTTTTAACGATGTGAATATTAATTTACAACCACATTCTTTAGCGTATAAACTTATCACATCAATTAACATATTTATAGATTCTGCTCTTACGTTTTTGTCTTTTACTTGTGGATTGCTAACAATAAATTCACACATAGAAAAATAAGAATTTGTGGTGTATAGAAATCCTGCTACTACATTTTCATTAGTTTCATCGTCAAATACAATAAAACCACTTTTTCCTCTATCGGGCAATAAATCTAAACTTGGTGCAGGAAACCTAAACCACTTCCACCACTCGCATAGTTCATTGTAATCTTCTGTTTTTAATTGCCTAATAGATAAATTCATAATTTACTACAAATATATACATAATTTTATTCAAAACTTTGTCCTAAATCCCCTGATACTGAAAATATTTCTGCTAATGTGTTTTTATCGAACTCCATTTCAACTTTCATATAGTATCCTAATAGACTTGATGTTTCTATACTTTGGTTTTTTACAGATAAAATAAAGTCGTTAACATTTACTAGCGAAGCACTACTTAACGTTAATGAAGTCGCTGTTTTCGCTGTAATTGTTGCAATAAAAACCATAGAAGCATTATACACGCTATCCCCTATATTCGCTGTACTTGTGTCTTTTAATGTGATAACGTTTCCTACTTTTGTGATTACTGTACCTAATCCTTGACAAGATAGTGTTGCTGTATCATTTGTGCTTTCTGAACCTCTAATATATCCTCTAAAAACCCCCTCTTTATTTACATAATTATCTACATTCAAATATCCTGATTGAAATTCTGTTGTTAATGTTGTTTCGCAAGGTACTGTACCCTCAATGTCAATTGTTCTGAAATTTTTGCGCATTGAAGGACTTTCATTGAAGTAGAAACTAAATTTGCTATTTGTCTTAACTCCATAAAACGTATTATAATTTGTAGGCGTTGTATCGTTATGTAGGTATAATTCCCCTCCTTTAAACGAAATAAATTCATTATGCATCCTAATCATATCTTCAGGAGCAAAATTATGTCGTGGAAACCACCCTTTATGTACATCGCTATATCTCCACGTAACGTTCTTAGAAACACTATTTGAGTCCACATAAAATACGCTTAAAAAATATTCATCATTTAAAGAATCATATTGTCCTACACATCTTGTAATTGTGTTATCTCTGAATAAACCTTTGAAATAATCGGTCATTCCTTTCGATGAAATTTCATCTAATCCGTTATTATCTAATCGCAATACAACACCTCTTTTTATATCGGTAGCAAAACAATTAAATCCATAAGTATCAAAACTTGAAGCGTTATTGCTTATTCCGTATTCCCCTAAATAAGTGTCTTGTGTGTTTAAAACATTATCAGTTACAGTTAAATTAGTTGTCGCATCCGCATTATAAAGCAAATCTTTACCATAAAAAACTTGACTCCATTTATTCTCTTGAACAACTAATAAGTTTGTATCTCTATGTTTTATAAGTCTAATTGCTCCGTATGATTTTTCAATATCGTCTTTATAGTTCGCAGTAGATAAATTAAACGAATTTAAGCCATTAATATTTGAACTTGGTTGCAATACTCCATCACTATAAGTTATATCCGCATATCGATTAATTTCCTTGTAATCATCCATAGAAACAGCAGTAGGGGTAAAGTCTAACAACAACTCTTTGCCTAAAAAAGCATCTTTTATTTTAAAACTTTCTGCACCATTACCTTGAACGTAACAATTAAATGTTTCTGACAATAAATGGTCTGTGTATTGGTATGCGTTATTTGTAATGGTGAACTTTTCAGGCGTTAAGTAGAAAACTTGGTCTTCCAAATCTTTATTCTCTTTCTCAAATATAAAAAATCCACTTACTGAACGTATGTTTACACTCGCTGTTAAATAACCTTTTACCCCCGTTGAAAATGACCCGTTCCCAGGATGTATCCCCTCTACTTTTAAATAAAGTTTTCCTGTTGCACTTGGCGTAAAACCAAATCCATAAGTTCCTATACCAAATCCATAAGTTCCTCTAACAACGCTTACATTAGAATAAACCTCTCCAGTGTTTGAAGTAAATATTTTTGTAGACAAGTACGTATTATAAAAATCTTCAAAATTGTCATAATCTGTTGTTGCTATGTATGACTCTTTAAACATCGCATCACTTCTGTCACTTCTGTATGAGTCAAAAAATAATTGCGTTAAACTTCCTTTTACAATAGGCAAGTCTATTGGGACGGTTGGTGCTGCTTCATCGTAAGTAGTTCCTAAATCTACATAAGAAAATGGTCTATCGTTTGATGCTCTTGAATCTGATTTATTATACCAAAAATCATCCTTTCCATAATCTATTTTAAAGTTAGTAGGGGATATTTTAAAGTATAATCCTGCTTCTTCTACAATTTCGTTTCCATTACCATCTTTGTTGTCTTTTATAAAGTCGGATTCTTGTAGTTTTACTTCGAGTACTTTTGTTTTAACGACCTTGTCTAAAGCTCCTGAAATGTCTGCTTTTACAATTAATTCATCTCCTTCTTTTACTTTATTTTTGCTTTCTCCATCTAGTTTTATCCAACGATATATTCCGTCTTGATAAAATATACTGCAATAAATTTCCTCCCATGTTCCTTTGTTTTCTTTTATTCCAAATCGGTATCTTTTTGCCCAACTTGGCGTTTTTTGTAACGTAGGGATAGTTACGCTTATCTTGTTTTGCTTATCACTATTAGCTATTGGTATGTGGATTGTGTTTTTTTCGCTTGTCAAAGCAGTGGTCATTCTGCCTTGCTCATCCTCAAATACCATACATACTTCGTAACTTCTATTGCTTTTTAAACTTTCATTTGCTGATGCTTCTGCAATATAAACAGTAGTGCCATTGTCTATAAAGTATTTATACTTAGTTACTGTACTTACTACTAATGTAAAGGCAGGGATTTGAATATTTATTTGTGTAGAAGTAGGTTTTGTAACTACGAAATCAGTAGATATCCTACTTGTTTCTCCCACTTCAATAGGAATAACAGATTCAAAATAGTCGCTAAACAATCCCTCTAATTCTGATTCAAATGTAGAATTAGTAAAGAAATCAGCTAAATCGGTATAATCATCTTCAAGAATATACGTATAACTACTTATAAAACTATTAGGTATAAATTCGGTAGGAGCAGGAAGCGTTAATGAAATTGAATTAATATCAAAATCAACAACAATAACTTTCCCTTTAGTAAATGTAAATCCACTAAAGTTTAATTGAAATAATGTACTTGCTTTTACTAATGGCGAGCCTTCAATAGAATACGAAGATGAAGTAATAGTAAAAGGTAAATCATCTCTTAAAACGTCATTACTTACTAATGACAAAGTATAATCTAGTAATACGTTATCTCCGTTAATATCTTTTAAGTCATATCCCTCTTTGTAATTAGCATAGGCTAATCTACTTCCTATGAAATCTTGTGCTTCGGCTGTTTTAGGAACATTATCAAATTGTTTATAATATTCTTTTTGTGGCAACTTACCGTAAACTTTACTATTGTTAAACTCAATTGTTTCTGTTACGTTATTTGTCCATCCCTCATCTTCTTTATTAAACTTCTCGATTACGTTTACATCAGTAGAATTACTTTCTTTGAATAAAAGGTCTATGCCTATTACATCTCTATCTCCTGTATTAAAAGAAATATCTACCGCATTATACGAGTTAACCATTCCTTTGTTTTCAAATGTTTCAAAGTCTAAATCAAATGGATTTGGTCTGAACGCATATTTACTCCACGCTGAAATAGCTGAATAATATCCATCTTGGTATTTATATCGATACGCAAAAGAAAGGTATTTGTCTTCAATAAAATTAGCTTCGGATTGGTCAATAGATACTGTTGGTGTAATTAAAGGTTTTTCAATAGGGGCAGGTTTCATTACACTAATCTCTTGACTTGTGAAACCATCAGTAGCGTAGGTTTTTGCTATTGCTATATTTACTATTCGAGGCGGGTTTAAATTATCTGTCCACGATAATAAATCGGCATCGTCTGTTCCGATTATAATATTAGCAAATTCAATTTTATTGTTTAAATTAAAATTTAAAACACCTGTTGTAGCTGTTGATTGAAGAATAACATCTGTTACATTAGTGTCTTTATCCCACTCAACTACATAATCAAAATTAGTACCTTTTACAAAGAAATAAACAGCATTTTTAGATATATGAGAAACCGAACCAATAGTTACACCTCCTACAATACCTAAATTAGTCATTTTTTTATTACCTAATACGTTGGTAATTATTCCTCCACTCGAATCAGTAGTTGCTGTTGTGCTAATGTTTTCTCCATCGATTAATTGACCGTTTTTAACAAGTCTTTCATCAACGTCTTTGTTTATGGTACTATTTACAAAAGTGTTTCTTATTTTCATCCTACTTGATGTATTTATTTCTGCCTTTTAAAACAAATGCTAATTCACTTAATTTTAAAGACATTAATCTGATTTTTGTATTTTTTAAAGACGTGAAATATTCGTTTCTTGCTCTTTTTACGATATATTCTTGTTTGTATATCATATTGTCTAAAAGCATCCATTTAATGTAGTTGTAAATGGTTTGTTCGGCAAACTTATGTATCTTAACATCTTCTGCGCTTTCATATTCTAATCCGTCTGAAATATACTCTAAAAGAATAGTTTTAAACGAAGTATTTGAATCAAAGAATATTCTACCCTTTCTTTTATCGATTAAAAACTCTCCGTTGGCATTTTTAGTAGTGTCGAAACCGTAATTAGTCGCTCCACAATCACAATCAGAACAAATAGTTTCACATTTTTTATAAGCATTAGTCGCATTTACGGTATTACTTTCTGAAGTTGAAGTACCCTCTAACGGATAACCATCATTATCAAACATTATGTTATAATCGTGGTCTTGCAAATAAGCCTTACCATAGAATCTGTCTGTCGTCATTTTTAAAGGCATTAATCTGCCATCCGACCCTACAGCACTAACTCTTACATATTGAACGTAATCTTGTGGTAAAATCATTGTAAAGGTATCGGACATATCCAACTCTACCCCTTTTACTTCTTTCAAAACGTCATAATTCAACTCTTGTAACGCTCTTTTTGCTAAGGCAATTACTTCGTATCTCTTTACGTTATTGATTTGTTTATCATCGCCTACATTCAACAACATAAAATTATTGATAATATCATCTAAGGATATATACTGATAATTCCCTTGTAATTCATCGTTTTCGTAGTATTCTAATGGATTTTCTGTTGCCATAATTATTGTCTTTTAGCTTCTTGTGATACCTCTTCCGCTTTTGAAACCTGCATTACTTGTTCGCTTGTGATAGTCAAACCTGCATAGCCTAATATTTTTATAATCAAATCTACCTCTTGTGATGGGTGTATTTCAAAGTCTTGATAATCTCCTGCTGATGGATTAAATAAAGGGTTTCCGCTTACGTTTGTATAAGTCCAATTAGGCGTTTTTGGTCTTCTTATACACAAACATTTCACGTTGTTTACGATTGTTGTTGGTAAAACGTAAAAATCTTTATCTAATCGAGTGTAAATTGGGTATTTTTCATCGGGAGTTACCGAGGATGTTTTCAATTTATTCAAGTAAAGTTTTGAAACTTCCTCAATATCTATTCCGTTATATTCTAAGTTGATTACTTTGTAAATATCAGTATCGGAATAAGAAAATGATTTTGGAGTTGAATTATAAGTTAGCGTGATAAATTTTGTAAATCTATCGATACGTTCCCTTAAAAATTTAGGCATATCCGAATATTCCGTATTATAAAGTCTGTTATTTTGCTTGATAAGACTTTTGCTATAATCGTAAAAATCGTTTTCAAAGATATAAAGTTGTGCCATATCGGCATAAAGATTAAACTCTAAAGGGGTCAAGTACCCTCTATTTTCCTTATTCAGTAAGGATAAAACGGTATTTCTTACATTGTTTATCATGTCCGTAATGAATTTTTAACAAATATACAAATAATACAAATATAAATTAATAAAAAAAAGTCCGATAAAATATCAAGACTTTTAATGGTTAAAAATTAATTTGGTTACTTACGTTGGCTTTCTATGTACTTCGCTAAAGCGTTTCCTTCTTTAGTTTTAAGATACCTTACCATCATCATATTCGGGTCGGTTTCATCATAAGGCACTTCTATTAACATATCTGCTCCGTTAAAAAACTTATAATTTTTCAAGGAAAGAATGTTATTGTCCATTGCCCAAACTACCGCTCCTAACAATACAATATCCTCGTTATTCGCTAAGGATAAAAACAGTTTAGGCTCTGCTTTAGCATATAGTAAAACATCACGTTTTAATTCTTTAGAAGACATTTTTAAAGCCTTATTCCCAATAGTAGGAATAGACAATGCAACGCTCTCTAATGTTTCAAGAGATAACTCTCTCGCTTGTCGTTGTGCTTCAAACTCAATATCTAAATTGCTTAATTCTTCTTCCGCAACTACTTCTGGATTAAATTCATAGAATTTTACTCCATTTGCAGGGGTTATTTCTAAGAATTTTTGTAGTGTTGGATTTGATTTAGGAACGATTAATTTTCCATTTTCAAAAGGAATTTGTCCTAGAATAGCATCTCCTGTTTGTTCATCAACAAAAATACTTCGTTGGTTAGTGCAATAACGCAATGCTCTTAGTTCATTTTTTTCTTCGTCAAAGTACTGTAATTGATTGTACTCCGTGTGACGATTGTTTAGAAAAAACAAAAGTGGTGTTTCTCCTGATTTTAAGATATAAATTTTATCTTTTAAAGCTGTTTTAGACGCTTTAGTCTTTGCTGCAACCGCTTCGGCTACAACTTCTTTTTTTGGGAATGGCATAATGTTTAAATTTAATTTGATTTATATAAAATAAGGGGGAAGTACTCACCTCCCCCTTTTGTGAAAGTTACTATGCTCCTTTCAATAACACGAAAGCATTTCTACCTTGTGTAATCAAACCTCTTTCTGATAAGAAGTGAAGTTCGTTGGCGTCCAAAGAAGAGTTTGATGCTCCTCCTGCTCCACCTACTACCCAAGTTTTGTATTTTCTGTTTTCTCCTTGTGCTGCACGATATTTAACGTGTAGGTAAGGTAAAGTTCTTTTTTCCCCTGCGATTTCGTCATACACAGTTTTTGTTCCATTAGGACACATAACACCGTTTACTTTTCCTACTCCTGTAAAACCTCCACGAGTTGTGATGTCGTTTAAGTATTTCCATTGAGTTTTGTAAACTTCGTAACCTGCTCTTTTGAAACCTGTAAATCCAAGGTTCAAAGCCATTTTCTCGTCATTGTTAAATGCTCCATAAGAAACACCACCTGAATAACCGTTGCCAACTGCACCTAACATATTATCAACTGCAATTTCTTGAGCGAAACAGTTGAACATCATATATTCTGAAACTGCTCCTTGTCTGTTCAATCTATCAAAAACAGTATCGAAGTCTGCAAGTGTAGAGATAATTCCATCATAAACGTTTCCTTGACCTGCGGCTGCAAAGAAACCTTGAGAGCCTGTAAATCCTGCTGTAGCTGCTGCTGAACCTTCTTCAAAAGAAACATTTTCTAACATAGACATTTCCAACACATCATCAAAACGTTGACGAGTTTGTGCTCTTGATTTCAAATACCAAAGGTATCCTTTACCATTTTCACCTTCTGTTTCAATCCATCCAACTTGTGCCATATCCGAACCGTTAACGATGTCAACGTCTTTTACGATAGTCATTTTATTTTCAAAGATTGCAGGTTCTGCTTCCAAAGAAACTGTTTGTCCAACAGTACCTTTTCTGTATTCTGAACCAAAAGCAAAACAGTTGATTGCAGTAGTTCCAATTGACCAACCTGCTGTTTTAGAAGGGGCAACTGTAAAGGTATTTGTGTCATTAGCTGTTACAATACCTGTGTTTTCTACTAAACCATCGCTGAAAACGATAGTATCGTTGTTTCTAAATCTGTGACCTGCTAATGTAAATACGTTAGCGGTACGAGTTACACCTGTGGCAACCGCTCTCAAACGACCTTCTTCTGACCATTTGATTAAATCCGATGCTGATGGGATTTCAGATGCTGTTTTTGATAGGAATCCTTTGATAGATTGGTTTCCGTATCTTTTAAATTCTTCTTTGATTAAATCAGGCATCCATTGATTAGTAAAATCAAATGTGCTGATGTAATTAGAAGATGTGATTTCCTTTGTAGGAGAAGGGGTTACTGAAACCCCAGGGGACACGTTTAATGCCATAATTTTTAGTTTTTAAAGTTGTTTTATCTAAACGTTTGCGAAACGTCGGGATTTAAAACTCTAAAAGTGGTGGTTGCATTATTTCCGTCTTTAGCTTTGGCAAAGCCTGTATCTATGTTTTTTCTATCTTTCGATATATCCTCAATGGCTTTTGCTTTTCCTAATTCAAAAAAGTGTTTTGCCATTGCGTCAGGGTTCATAGCTAAGTTAAGTGCTTTATGATAACCTTTTACGTCTTTTATCAAACCATCATCTCCTAAGTACTTATCGATAAAATTACCGATGTTCATTTGTGAGCTTTTTACCTCCTCTATATTTGTAGGCTTGTAAACGATTTCTTCATTGTCAATTTTAAATTCAAAACCTTTGAACTCTTTTGAGAATAAACTATCCGTTTTTTCCTTGAAATAGTTAACCGCTTTTTCTTCGGTTTGGGAGATTAATTCCGACTTTTCATTTATTTCTTGCAAGGTTTGTTTTGCTTCTTTGTATTCCAACGGGATAAAATCTTCATTAGACTCTAATGGGACTTTGTATTTCTCGTTTTGCTCTTTGAAGTATTCCTTCGCCTCCGCAAGGATTCTTTTTTTATCTCTTATAATCTTTTTTACGTCTGATTCGGAATCGTAATCTTCATCAAACGTATATTTATCTGCTATTTCTGATTCTACATCATCTGCATCAAAATAAGGATTTTTTTCTGCAATATATTTTTTTAATAATACATCTTCGTTTTCATTACCCCAATCTTTTTGTGCTTCTAAAAAATCTTGGAAGCTACGACCTGTATCCTCTCTGTATTTTAAATAGGCTTGAATATCTTCGGGTAATGCCTTTTCCTCTTTTTTAGTCAGATTGTCTAAATCATCAATATCTAAACCTAACTTGTCTTTCAAATAACTTAAAACAACTTGATTGTCTAATTCAATCTCTTTAGTTTCCGATTCTTCTTCTTCGGCTTGAACTTCCTCTGTTTGTTGTTCGGTTTCCGTTTCAGTAGCAACTTCTGTTTCTGCATTAGTTTCCTCTACTTTAGGTTCTTCAAAAACATATTCTTGTGGTTTAAATGTTTCTAAATTCTCGTTGTCCACTACTTTAAAAGTAGTATTTTCTAATTCTTCCATTTTGATTTGATTTAATTATTAACAAATGTATAAATTTTTATTATACAAATTATATTTTGATAGATTTTTTTTATAACTCAAATGCTTCCATATTATCGAAGTTGCTCTCAAAGTCAATCGGCTGTTTTTCTTTTTGTCTTTGTTCGATTAATTTAGACTGTTGCGTGGCTTGTTTTGCTGTTCTTTCGTCTTTTCTATCCTCTTTCATTCGCTCTTTATCCATTACGTTGTCGGATTCGGCAAGTTTTACACCAAGTTGGTATTGATACTCTTCTTCCATTAACTCTTTTTTCAATCGAGTTTGTTCTTGAAGTTTCATCATTTCTCCTTGTAAAAACTGCCCTTGAACTTCTAGTTTTGATTGTTTTTCGGCTTCTATGATAGATAATTGAGTTTGAGCAGAGGCTTGAGTAGATTGAATATTTCCTTGTGTTTGAGCATCAATTTCACGCATTTTGTTTTCTTGTGCTTCTTTCATTCGTTTATTCTTGATGATTTTTAGATATTTATAAGCTAATGCTGAATTACGGATATTTAAGATTGCGTACTTGTCTTCTACTCCTAAATTACCTTGTTGTATCTCTAATGAAATATCGGATTCTAGTTTAGCTTTTTGCTCCTCATCAGGCACTAATTCTAAGAATATATCAAAGTCTAATAAATGTCTATTTTTAAGATATTCTAAGTCCATTACGCTTGTGTTTCCAATTTTGCGTATGAAATCCTCTCTCAAAGCATCGTTTGCCAATATATCAGCTATTCTATAAGAGATTGTTCTACATAGGTCTTTTATTAGGTACATATCAGCTTCTAATATGTGTCTTGTAGCTACATTTGATGAATACGCTGCCATTTTTTGAAGTCCTACCAATGAATTTTTATCGGGAGTTGAACCATCTCTTGCTTCATTAATTCCTGTTACATCACGTATCATTTGTAGTTTAAATGCGTATTGTCTTTCAAGTGCTGCTAGTTTATTATTAGCACCGCTTGAAGTAATTTCAGTAATAGGCATTTTACCATTGTTATATTCTCCTCCTACTGTTGAACTTCTACCGAATACACTACCTGTTTGCATTAACATATTAAATGCTTCCGTCGGGGTGTACGCTGCTCCATTTCCTAAGTCAATTTCTGCCAAACCATCAATGTCAATAAAGTGTCCATCAGGCATAACTCTTTGAATAGTTTGTTGGATTTTAAGGTTAAGGATATTAATATCATCAGCAAAAGGTATCATTCGTTCTACTATCGAATTGATTTTCCCTTTGTATTGGTGTGGTGCGCAAACAGAATACATTGATACTGCTATCTTTTCGTTGGATTTTGGTCGAACCATATTTTTAGCCAACTCCCATTTCAATAAAATATTAGTTCCTAAAATTAATGTACCATCCATCCAAACCTCATCGGTAAAGCTTACACGTTTAAAATCAGCTTCTTCTCCTTGTACTACAAAGGTTTCATCACGTTTTATAGCTTTTTTCCCTCCAGTAGAAGTAGTTTTTATTTTGAATACGGTTTCTTTTGTGGTTTTATAAGTGAAATTAAGTATTGCTACTTTTCCCCTTTGTTCTGTACCTCTATCTGTTGATAGTCCGAAATAGCTATTCCAATTAAACTCGCAATCTACAATCTCTTGTTTTTGTTCGTCTGTAAGATTAGGTAATTTTCTGAAAATCTCTGAAATATTCACTACTTCAACTTCTCCAAAATAATTACAATCTCTAAAATAAGGGTCTTCGGTATAAGAATAAACAAAGTTTTCAGGATTAACGTATTTTATTTTAACTCCTTCGGTAGCATTGAAGTCATCTTTTACAATGCCTATTCCACACTCTACAATATCCCGTAATACTCTTGTGTTAACAATCTCATCAAATTCGCTATTATCTAAAACCGAAGTAATAGCAAGTTGTTCTGAAATTTCAATACTTGGTTTGTAGTCCATTTCTAAACGGACTTCTAATTCCTCTTGTGTTTCGGGTAGTGTTTCAGGGTCTGTATTAAAAGCATTTATGTTTAATTCGTTTTTGGCTTTCATCAAAAACTCCTTAGCTTTCATATCTCTTTCAATTCCTTGTCGATATTTTATATTGTTTTCGGTAGATAAAGGGTCGGTAGAATAAGCTACAACCTCATATCTCCTATCTGTCATTCCATTTACAATAATATCTACAAACTTTGGTATGATAGGCACAACTGAAAAATTAAGATTCATATAGGACAAATCTCCATTTACAGCCATAAAATCTCTATACCCTTTAGTACTTTGCATACCTTGACCATAAAGCCTTCTTCTGCGGAAGGTTTCTTGGTTTTGGTAATAAGCGCAAGTGCCTGTATTTTTGCTGAACCATTCGTTTTGAATAGCTAATGCTATGTTTAATCCTATTTCATTTGTTTCTTTTTGAGCAAAAGGAAGGTTTTCTTTAGGAAATTCTCCCGAAGGAATGAGATTTGTGACTAACTTTCCTACCATTGTGACTGTGTATTAGCGTTATTATAATTGTGGTTATATCTTTTTATGTTTAATTTTATCGGCTTCGCTTCCGCTTTGTAAATGTACGAAATTCTATTGATTGCCATTAATGCTAATCCAGAGGAAATTCCTGCATCAAATTTAGTCCTTTTATTAATGTCAAACCGCAACCAATCTATCAACGTTCTTTCAAATGGCATTGTTCCACATTCCCCTGTTTCTCTATTGATTCCTACGTGTTTTTCTATATAAGTTTCTATTGCTCCTGCGTGCATTTGCTTCATGTCCTCTGAACTGTTAGGCACTCCGCCTAATTCTCTTTCGGTTGCTGAAAGTTTATTTGAAGGCTTGTCAAAACGTGTAATAGCATAATGTCTATACCCTCTATTCTTAAAATGATATAGTAAACGTGGTTTGTTATTCTCAATTAATATAGGCATAGAATAAAAAACACAAGCCATAAGTACATCTTCAAAGAATATTTCAGGAGTTGCAGGTCTTGAAACATATTCTAAAAAGAATAAATTTGACGGAACATCCATCATATTAAAAGTAGTAACTCCTGAAACCGCACCTTTTGAACCTCTACCATCAAATTCCTCGTGGTCGCTATTCATTGTAGATTCAGTTGTTCCTGCAATATCGTAAGGGTCACAGCCTAATGCTCCTATATGTCCGTTTAAAGGTGATTTTGCCCATACTCCAAAATTAAAAGTTGTGTCATTTCTGTTTTGTAATTCTTTTGGAGGCAACCAAGCTAACTTAAACCTACCGTTTGGCTCATTTTTGAAGTACACTTTGCTGTCTAATATTCCGCCCTCCCAATAGAAATTACCAATAACTAAATCATCTACTATATTGTTTTCTCTATTGAAAGTGATTTGTTCATTGATTTTCTCTATATTAAATAAGGAATATCGTAATTCATCTCTAAATGCTTCATCGATAGTCATTGGAAACGCTCTTAATTCCTCGTTGTAAGCAATGTCGCTTTCTGCTCTTTTGGATTTTCTTTTTTCCATTAAGAATTTGATACTACCTATTTTTACAAGTTTCCCAAAACTATTTATAAATCCGTCTTTTGGAGCAACTTCCCAACATTTACCGTATTTATCGGTATATTCAGCCATATTTTTATGAGCGGGTAAGAAATAAGAATACAACCCACTTGAAGTACGACCTGTTACTTTATTTCTTTTTTTAACCTGACTTGCGTTGTATAGATTAAGGAATTCTTGACCTCCTTTATTTAAAGCATTAACTGTAGAGCCTACAAATGCTTTTCCTACGATTGTACCGCCCTCATCCATTGTTGGTGCAACTTGACCCCAATGTTTCTCAAAACTTCTTCCCATAATCCATTTGGACGCTTCGTCAGCCAAGTATCGATACATTTTTTGACCGTCATACGCACTTTCTTTTGTGGGTTGATAGTCAAGTCTTGTGTTTAAATAATCGTCTGTATTTGTATCCCTAGATAGTTTTGATTTTTTAGTATTGTCGGATGGTTTGGCAAAATATATTTCTTTTTTTGAATCTTCTGCACCCTTAACTATCGGTCTAAAAAAGAAAGGTAAATTTAGAAATCCGTAAGATAATTTAGAAAACGCTTTACTAGCATCATCATCAGATTTAGAAGTAATACCAAAGTTTGCATTTTTCATAGAAGTTGCATCGTTTAGCATTTCACATAGGATTTGGTAAGTAAATCCTGTTCTACGTGATTTTACGAACATTTCCCCTATACATCTATCATCGATAACACAAGCTCTAGTGAAATAAAACATATCTCTTTGAGCCTCACGATAGTTCATATAACTACCATTATCTTCCATTTTTACCCATTGTAAGGCAAAATAATGCGCTCCTGTTAAGTAAGTAGCTACCCCATTATTGTAAAACCAAAACCCCTCTCTCCTGCGTCTAAATTCCTCGATAATATATTCTGCATAAGCATCAATAGTATCGGGAGTTAGTCCTTGTGGCTCTTTTTGTCGTTTCCAATATTGGTCTTCTTTCCTTACGTTATGATAAAGTATTTTTGTACGTGGGGGTTGTTTTGGTAGGATAAGGTTAAGTCCGTCCAATGTAATCATTTCTCCCTCTGTACTAAAAGGGCAAATATTTACTGCATCTTTTTCAGCATTGTACCATTTTTTCCAATAGTTTTTCAAAGGGAACATTTCTTGACTTGCGAATTTCTCAGGGTAGCCCCTTTTGTACTCTTTCTCGGTAAGGTTGTAGGTTTCGGACTCTAATTGCATCCTTAAATCAATCAAAGCGGAATCTATTTGTACGATAGCTTCGTGAAGTTGTGCTTTAGCTTGACCTACTAAATGGTGTTTGGAATCATCTAATTCTGAATAGTCGATTTTCTTTCTGAAAGCCTTTCTTAATACTTCTAGTGAAGAATCTCCTGCTTTTACAAGTTTCTCTATGTAGTGTCTTAATTTATCGTTACTAGGACTGTTTAATGAGTTTTCCCATTTAACAATAAGTTGTTTACAATAGGTAAATGAACTCACTTTAGATTTTACAACCGAACCTAACTTTTCATCATCGAGATTTTCAACGTCGATATTATACTCTAGTCCTTCGATTAGGTTTTCTATCGCTATTTCTATATCTGCTGAAAGTCCTTTCATACTGTTGCTAGTATTCTATTAGTGGTCATTTTGTATAACCTTTTTTTGTTTATGATAAATTCGTATTCGCTATCGTTGGCAAAACAGACTAAATCTCCTTTGTCTATTCCTTGTTTTTTTAAACTATCGTTTGATAGGTAGATTTTGCCTACTCTTTCAACTTCTTTTTCCATTTCAAAGAAACTAGCTTGTTCTACGATAGGCTCTACGAAAACATTGTCTTCAAATGCGATTTGCTCTCCATCTTCTTTAATAACCATATAGATTTTCTCTTTTTCAACAAAAAATAAATTATCTTTTATATGGTTAAAACTTTCTTTTTTATTCCCTGCTTGGTCGTAATAAGTTCTAAAAACGTTATGGTGTACGACTAATACATCTCCGATTTGTACTTTCCCTTGATAGTTAGTTGGCAAATGCTTTACAACCCCTAATCTATTAGTAAAAGAAGCGTCTTCAATAGACACATTTACAATAATATCTCCCTCTTTTATAATAAAGTTACTACCACCATAAGGCTCAACTAAAAAAAATAAATTCCCATTCATCTTAGTCAATATCAAATTCTACAGCAATAACCATATTTTTGTTGATACTTTTCCATAATTGGATAACATCTCCCTCTATAATATAGACTGTAAACCACAACTCTCCATCGTATATGATGTCTTTTACTAGTCCTTTTGCTCCTTTTGAACCAATAAAATAATGGATGGCATCCTTTAAATCGTTTCCTACTGATATTTTTCTTATTTTATTCATTTTAAATTTAATTAATATAGTCCTATTACTGTATATTTTTGATATTGAATTAACTTTCCCATATATTATGATTTAGCAAGGGCTACCTACTGCTATTACATCTTGAACCTCACCGACTAATATATCTATAAAAGGGTCTCCAGAAGTAGTTAATTGCATAAAATTATTACTTACTAATAATGTCATTCCATAGTCTGAATAAATAAAGCTTCCTATACTTATAGTAGGCGTATCCGAATATACCGTTTGATACGTAAATGACCCAATTCCAACGTATCCACCTACACAAGTTTGAGAACCTAATTTTACATAAAATGAATATACGTTTGGTGGCTCTATTAAACTTTCGTTTTTTATTTTGTATATATCTTTTTTAAATTTATTCATTAGACTTTGGTGTTACCGAGTAAGTAAAAAGTATTGCTTGCACCTTCTTGTTCGAGTGCTGTGTTGTAATATTGTCCTTTTGATTTTAATCCGATAGGGTTTAGTAGGGTAGTTCCTGATGCGACAAAAGTAACGTCTGCTGTTCCTTTTTGTATAAATCCAACAAAAAACGCACTAGATAACCCTGTTGGAACAGTAATATTGATAGGAGTAGCACCATTGTTTACTATAATTGTGTAATTGTTATCTGCTTCTACTAAAGAGTAGGAGGTTGTGATTGTTTTTTGTTTATTTGAAAGGCTTTCTAAGTATTCTCTTGTTACGATAGCTTTTCCTGTTGCTTCTGCCACAATCTCTGCATTTGTTACTGTTGGAAGCAAAGCTGTTCCGTTAAACATAACTTTAAATGCATCGCTTCTTGTAAGTACTGTATAGTATGGGTCGTTGTTTGTTATTGTACCATTACCCACTACAAACATTGGTTTATTTGTATGGTTAAAATCTAATACTTGTTCATCTATTATATTTGATGCTTGACCTACTACTGTAGTATTCATAGATGTTACATCGTGTCCAATACCTGAAACGCTATTAGTATAACCATCATTGTTGTTGTTAAATCCTGTAGAAACACCACCAATTGCATTGTTTATATTTTTATATCCCCAAGTAGCTGAATTAAATCCACTAGAAATATTATCGATTCCACTAGCGAATGAATTTTCTCCTGTTGCTCCAAATGTGCTTGATGCGGTATCAGAATAAGATATATCAAAAGCATCTAAACCTATATTTCCGTAATGTGAAGCGTTTTTACCCCTTATCCTTATTCCTACTCCGTTTGTTTCGTCTAAAGATTCTAATGGAGGTGTTAGTGGTGTAGGTATGGTTGCGTTTACAACATAAGGACTTGCTATTGTCCCTGACCCTGTTACGGTTATATTTGTGCCTTGAGTTACTTTTGTTTCACTACCGTCTACCGTTGGTGCAGTGAAAACCTCGTAAATCTTAATAAAATCTGCTAATACAGTTTGTGTTTCATCAACTCCAAAAGTATCGTTGTTTTTAGTAAAAAGGTATTTAGTGTCGTTATCACAAGTTACAATTACGATTTCGTATGGTTCGACTATATAAGCAGGGTCTAACGAATTTATAATTCCTTCGGGGGTATTTTCTCCTATATCGCCAATTACTTCTGTGATTTTTAATGTACCACCATCGATAGGGGAAAGTCCGTTTATGACAAAGTCTTTTAAGGCTTGAACGGAAAAGTTTTTTGTTGCGTTGTTATTGTCGCCATCAGTTCCTAAGATTATATCATTTGAACTAATTGCAGCGTCTAATCCGTAAGTTTCTATTCTTGCCATAACTATATCATTTTATCGTACATTAATGTTTTTTCTATTCGAGGGTCGATTCTTTTTAACTCTCTACTTTCAATATTTAATTCCTTGTTTATACTTTGGGATAACTCTATGATGTTTTCTATTGTAACTTCTCTCATTAATCCCCACAACTTATATTTATCAAAAACAAACTTAGCATTTTCAAATAAATATTTATCAATGATTAGATTAGGATTGCTAATACAATCATCCCCTACAAAATTACTAAATTCTTTATGAAATAATCGACCTTTTAATTTAAAAAAGCCATTACCTCTAAAAGTGTATCCATCTCCACTTGCTTCATCTCCATTTCCGTACTTATTAGCATAGCATCTATTGGCGATATTTTGTGGTTTATTGAGATACATTTTAATCATTCTATCATCAAATAATTCGCTATGTTCCTTATTAAGTTTTAATTTAGAGAAGTTTGTCGTTTCTCTTTTTGCTTCAAAATTAGTAATAGCATCAATTTGCCCTAAAAAGTGGATTAATTCCTTTCTACCTAAAGATAGTTTTTCTTTTATTTTTAGGGCGGTTTCTTTGTTTACTACACCATTAACTTTTAAATTATTTTCTAACTGAAACCTTTTGATGTCTTCACTCATTTTTTGAAACAACTTTCTTTTTTGTTGCAGGTTTTACAATTTCGTGTTCAACATCTATTTCGTTGATTTTTTTTGCTTCTTTTGGTGCAATTTCTTGTGGTTTTTCAGCATTTTCCACTTGTCCTAATTTGTACTCTTGCATAATTATTCGTATTTATAGTTATCAAATCCGTCTGTATTGTCGTTCATCATTTTAATAATTGCTTCTTGGTATGTTTTATCCAATACTGACATTGGGTTTTTCCAAAAAATAGGGTTAATATCACCTCTTTCCACTCCATTCATTAATTTAAGAAGTTTTTGGTAGAAAGCATCTATACTTCTAAGGCAGGAATGAGAAAGTCCGTAAAACATAACAGGAGCTTGTACATATTGTTCAATAGGTTGTATTTGGTTTACCAATCCTTTTTCTATTAAATGATTTAGTCTATTTGTTTTTTTAGGTAGTAATTTACACGCTGTATTGATTTCGGAGCGTGTCATAGGTGGTTCAGAATAGAGATAGAGTAGTAATTCAAAAACATCTTTAGAGATATTATTCTTTCTACAAAAGGAATACGACATAATCATATAATATTTAAGAAAGTTCATTGGCTTTTCGGCACAAATAAGGGATAGTGTTTTACTTCTATCCTTTCTAATCTTTCTTTTTATGTTATATTTTACGTATTGTCTGTTATAATCGTAATAATAACTTTTAGTAGACTTTTTTTCTTTGTTGGCTTTTTTCCATTCTAAAAACGATTCTTCTGCCATAAAAAATTATTTTGGTTTGCTTAATCCTTTTCTGTACGCTTGATATTCCGCAGTTTTTGAAAGGTTTTCTAAATTTTCATTATACACAGTTTCTCTATGTTTTTTTACATCAAAACCTTTTTCTGTGGGTAGTTTTTCGTAAACATAAGATGATGGTTTTCCACTTTTTCCGTCTGTAACCCCTGTTTGTATGTGAACTATTTTTTTAGTTCTATACATTTCATCTTTTGTTTTAGGTTTTCCACCTACTGAAGGAGCATTTCCTCCACCTACTGCTGATATTTTAGATACTTTCATAATATAGGTATTTATTTAAGTAACAAAGATATAAAAAGTTTAAATACAAAATGAAAATAAAAAACTCAAACAAATTAATGCTTGGGTAGTTGAATTTGACTGTTACAGCAATCAAATTAGTTAATTTTGGTTAGGACACCGTTTTTTAGCGAGTAATTATTGTAAGACCTCTGTACAAAGGTAATAAAAAAACCCAAATAAACAAATATTTGGGTGGTGAAGCCGTTGGTATTTTGCCTTAACCTCCTTTTTAAATTAATAATAAGATAAGACTTCTTAGCAAAGATAATAAAAAATCCCCATCTTCCTGTGTTTTCGGAGTGGGGATTTTAAAATTAACTAACTCTTCTTTAATCTTATGAAAGACCAAAGATAATAATTTTTTTATTACAAATGAAATTGGGAGTAGTTTTTTTGAAAGGCACGATAAATAAATCCTGATTGCTTTTCCATTTTCTTCCAATCTGCGTAAAGCATATCTTTTTTGCCTACGAAATTCCCTTTTGAATCCAATTTAACAACCTCAATAATCGTACTATCTGGAATTAAATCGTGTGTAAAAATAGGTTTAGCCATTAATATATTTTTAAAAATAGTCTTTCCTATTAGTCAGTCTTTACTAGAATTAAGCATTATATGAAATTGTCCGTAAGAATTGCTTTTTGAATCACTCTTCTAGTATGCCTACACCACCGACAAGTGGGGATTTTTATCTTCTATCGGAACTTATTTTTATCTTCTTGTTTTTCTTTTAGGCAATGTAGTAATGGTTACGAAATTATTTGGGGCGGATTTATTCCCTGATGCGTCTTTTGCAATAACATAAAAAGTATATGTTGTAGATGGAGTTAATCCTGTTACGGTATATTTTATAGTATTAATAGATGTAATATAAACACCGTTTTGATAAATATCGTAAGTAATAGTCTGCCCGAATGACTTTATTGCAATAAGCAAAATTAATAGATACTTCATAATTTTATTTTTTCAAGGTTTATATTTAATTAAATACTCTTTCAAATGCTCCTCGTCATCAAAAACCAAAGCAGTAGTAGGTGTATCTTTGTAATAGCAAATATCGCTAAAATCATCCTTCAAACAAGCATATCCATTTACCATTATCTTCTTAACAGCCGAAGGTATAAATTTAGTTTGATAAGGCTCTTTTATCTTCTTCTCTTTAACAACTACAGTAGGCTCGATAAAAACCTCCTTAATAGCAGATTGCTCATAAGACTTCAATACATCGTAAAACTTACTACGTATTTCGTCTTTCTTTGATTCAGGCACTTTAACCGTCAAAGAAGTAGTAGCCTCGCCATACATCAAAAAAACAGTCTTTCCTCGCTTAGTAGTTTCCATTGCTCATATCTTTATTAGTAATACCAAAGGTAACACCAAAGGTAACACATAAGGTAACACCAACAAAATTATTTAATACTTATTTTTAAACTAGTATTTTAGACTTAAGCAAAAACAACAATCCCAACAAAATCAACACTTCACGTTTTTACAATCTACCAAAAACAACAAAACCAAATTCGGTCTCCGATACCACCAACATTGGTACTCGCAACGTTTTTACACCCCAAAAACAACCCCTTTCAAACCAAATCATACCTAAAACTACTCAATACAACCAATAAAAAACACATTAACAACCAAAACCGTTCACTTTTACACAACAAAATGTTCACTTCAAAATTCTAATAAGTAAAGTCGAGAAGGGGGGCTACCACTCCATATCACAACCCTACCCCTCCCGCTCAAAACCCCCACAAACAAAGGGCGGGGGGTCGCTTTCCAAACATTTCTCCCTATCTTTTTGCCTTTTCCCTAACTACAATACACATCACAACGAATAACCTACTAAACTATACTAGACCATCAGCAACCCCAACAAATACAACCTATTTAACAAAATTAACCTCCAGGAACCGCAACCGACTAACTAATCAATCCACGAATCGTTAAATATCCTACTCAGTACACTTCAATAAGCACGAAAAAAACTACAATAAACATACTAAATAACTAATGATATTTTAATGAGAAAACTGCGGAAAGGCTTGTAAATAGGGGGTTAAGTCTATTAATCATACTGTAATATCATTTTAATATTTCGCTTTTTTAAACTTTTTTTAAATAATCTTAAATGTTATTTATATATTCTTGAATTGTTGAGTTATTTGTGTATGGGTTAAGCACTTAATTATATTTATGCGTTTTGGTTGGTTTTGGTACGTATTATTACTTAAGTATTTTTTATTGTATTTGTCGTTGTTGTGATAGCTTCTAATCTTGTGTATTTTATCGATATTTTTTTATTTATGGTCATTTCAAGACGTTTTTTTTAGGCTTTTTTTGCTCCTGAATGAAAAATAATTGAACTTTTTTTGTTTAACCTTTGCGAAGCCTTGATTTTATTGACTTCTTTACTTTGTATTATTTTATACTTTTTTATCTTTTTATTTGTTTTTTTCATATTACCGTTATATATTTGGGTATGATTATTAAGGCAAAACAACAATCTAAATTTAATATTATAAACTTCTTAAAAAATAGGAATTATGACAACTTCAAAAATAAAAACAATCGATGTACAAGCAAAAGAATGGTTTGACAAAGTAAACGGAAATAGTTATTTTTCAATGACAATAACTCTTAATTATGGTTTAAAAAGTCAAAAAATTATATATGTACCGATGCAATATGGTTACGGTGATCATTATATGCACCAGGCTTTTAAAGCAATAAAAAAAGAATGTAACTGCTTTAAAGCAGTTGAAAATAATACTTCTTATTGGCGAGCATACGAAAAATATAAAATTATATCACGTCACTCAAAACAAAATAATTGTTTGAAACGTGAACTTTAACACAATTCCATTCCCTTGTAAGTTTAAAGACTTTTAACCTAAATTCGGTTGAGGCAAGGGAACTAAAAACAAATATTAATTTAAACTTTATTTATTATGAAAAGTAGAAACGAAATTTTAGAAAACAAGTATATTATTAATTCTAGTCGGGGCGAAATTGTTTTTAATAATGATACACCTAAAAAATTGGCAAACGAGATAGTTTATCTTATTGAAAATCAAACTAGAATCATTTTAGATTATGGTGATATTAAAACCAACAAAAGTTGGGGCGAAGTTTACGACATTACTGGAAAAATAGGACTTTCTAAAGGGTTTTATGACTTAAAATACCCTATTCTAGTTCACAACGAAAGAAGTATTGGAGGAGCATCTATTTTGACAAATTGCATCATAAAAATATCAACTTCAAAAGGTAAAAAATTAATTTACCAAAATGAAATAAAATGAAAAATCCCTTTGCTAATTAGAATTAGTTTTTTGCTCGAGCGCACGCACAAAGGGAGCTAAACAAATATTAATTTAAACTTTATTTATTATGACTTCAATCGAATTTTTGAACTTTGCAAATGACTTTACAGGTAAAAATATTAAATTATATAAACCTGAAAATAATTTAAAATATGCGTCTTATTTGCCTTATAATGGGATTTTAGAACCATCGACAAAGTATGGTATTTCGTTTGGCGATTATATAGTTTTTGATTTTGTAACAGGTAAAAACGAGGACAATTTTTTCAAAACATTTGTAACTCAATTCATAAACAAATACCAGGTTAAACAAATGATTTTTGAAAATGGCGAGTTAATTCACCCTACAAAAATTCAATGTATAGAAAAGATTAAAAACCAAGATAGGGTTAATAAAAATTACTTCTATACAACGCTTTACGGAATTGGTTGTTTTTGTTTTTTTATGCGACAAAGTACACTAATAAGTTATTCTAAAATTTTAAGCGATTATTTAAAATCAAAAAATATAGCTTTTAAAAATGAATTTTCAGAAGCTGGTTGGGTTTATAGATTTTGCATAAACAAAAAAATTGAATTGCATAATCAATTATTAACAGATTTTGAATTTTAAAATGAAAAACCCGCTCCAAACAAAAGTAATATTAACCCTTTGTCTTTTCATTGGGTTAATTGTTTCAATATTAGTACAAATTTAAAAACTTTATTATAAATATGACTACAAAAAAAATTATTACAAATATTGCAAATATTCAAATAAAATGGTTTGAAATTTTTGGTTATATTCCAGAAGCATTAGAATTGAAAAAAGCTTATACAGATGGAGATTTGATATTGACAGATAGCGAAGAAGATAGTTTGCTGACGTGGTTTGATATAAAAAAATTATAAAATAAAAAAAAGAAATTCTAAAAAATAATTATTAATCGGTGCAACTGTAATAGGTTGCACCAAAAAAACTAAAAAAAATGAATGTAGAAAAAAAACAAATTTTCTATTATTTGCCTTTAGATTTTTACGGGCAACCCAACGGAAATGTTGAAAAAATAGAATTGACTGAAAAAGATTTTTTGAACTACAAAAAAAACGGTAGTTATATTTTTGATAATGAAGCCGATGCTGACTGGCGGGCGCAATGTTAAAAAATCACTTTTAAAAATTATAGTTATGAAAACTCAATTAAACCAGTCATTGCCTATTTTTTGGAAAGGCAAACTTTGCAAATTTATTAAATGGGAAAGCTTAAATTTTGGAGGTAAATTAAAAATTAAAATCGATAAAAAGTTTATCGATGTTGATATTGACGAATTAAAAAACTAACCCAATGAAAAAGAAACCACAAATAATATTCATCGCCTTATGCGGTGCGTATTTTATCTTGAATATTATTTTAAGATAGCAAAAAACAAAAATTAACTCAAAAAATAGAAATTATGATTTTAAATTTAAACAAAAGTACAGTTATGCAATTATGTAAATGTTCAAATTCAACCGCTATTGAAATTATGTATAGCAATTTATTAACAAGTAAAAATCTTTACTTGAATAGAAAGAACAACAGTACTGCTACTTTAAATTGGCTTAAAAAACACTTTGAAGCTAAAATTTCAGAAATTAAAAACGATGCTCCTAGAGGTGGTAAAGTAGGCGATTTTATAACTTTTACGGCAAATGAAAAGTTTGATAATCTTTGTAAATTGGTTTTAAGCGAAAACGATAATTTTATTAAAAAAGAAAACGAACGTAAAGTAAGCCAAAAAAAAGCAGTTGATAGTATGGTAATTTCAGAAATCGAAGCTAAAAATTTTATTGAAAAAACCAAAGATTTAAGCAATAAAAAAGCTCGTGCAATAGCGCATAATTTTGCAGGCAGAAAATTAGGCTTTTACTCAAATGAAGCAAAAGATAAATTTATGAATTTAAGATAATTTATTAATCGGTGCAACTGTAATAGGTTGCGCCAAAAAAACTAAAAAAAATGAAAATAGAAATAACAAATGTAAATAAAGGAATTTGCCAAAGTAGAACACAACAGGGCAAAGATAGTTTTTTTGTTAATTGGCAAGAAAACGGACAAAATCAATATCAATTTTTCAATTTTGTGTCTTCAAT
>JACCDJ011380090.1_pt1 | contig 27112 bp, 24 predicted proteins | sample 7444481 | NCBI WGS metagenome assembly JACCDJ01 (sample SAMN15323435, study PRJNA562643) | freshwater metagenome | isolation source: river surface water | place: USA:Blue River Watershed | collected 2017-08-15 | reverse complement strand
CTCTGCGCGAATTGTGAATACTTTTTCCATGAAAGGCACAGGTTCATCCAATTCAAACCAATTGATTACCTCTTCCTTCAATATACTTGGCGCAAAGGGCCTAAAACTCTCTCTGCGTTTGATTTTTAAATTTAGTATCTCCTTGGCATCGTTGCGACGCGGATCTGCAATGATGGAACGGCCACCCAGTGCCCTAGGTCCAAATTCTGCAGAACCATTGAACCAACCCACTACGCCGCCATTGGTTAAACAATTTACCACAACCGGGTATAATTCTTCATCCTTCAGCTCACGGTAATTGAGATTTAATCGATTACATTCTGCCTTGATGTATTCGTTGGTGTAATGACAACCAGTGTTTGCATTAAATACTGCTTCACTCCTTGACTGTTTTGCCACCATGTGATGCACCCAATAGGCACTGCCCATACTAATTCCCGCATCATGTCCAGCACTAGGAATATACACATCTGTAAATGGAGTATTACGTGTAATTTTACCATTAGCAACACTGTTCTGTGCAACACCACCTGCTATACAAACTTTCGTCAATCCCGTTTTTTTATGCAGGTAATTCAATACATGAAAAATAATTTCCTCTGTGTATCGCTGCACCGATGCCGCCAAGTCTTTGTGGTACTGGGTCAATTCTTCTTCCTTCTTTCTCACTTTGCCGAATCTTGCCTCCATTTTCTCGTTGAACAAAGAATGCACCAAGGGCATAAAATCATCGGAATAGTAAACGTAGCCTTTGTGGGGTGACTGGAAATAATTCAAATTCAACCGAAACAATCCTCCAGGGATTAATTCCACCACATCACGCAACAAATCAACATATTTGGGTTCTCCGTAGGGCGCCAATCCCATCACCTTGTATTCATCGCCATAGTAAGGAAATCCCAACAATTGGGTCATCGCGGTATAAAACACGCCTACGGAGTGCGGAAAATCAATATCCTCAAGTACCTCAATCTGTGTTCCTTTGCCGCGTGCCAACATCGTTGTAGTAAAATCACCAGCTCCATCAATAGACAAGATCGCTGCCTCCTCATAGGGCGAGGGGTAAAATGCGGATGCCAAGTGACTCCGATGGTGTTCAATGTTCTGAATCTTTACTTCCAAATCGGTTAACGAAACCGTCTCATCAACCTTCTGTAATTCACTCGCAATGCTGCTGATTTTTTTCGCATTTGCGAAGCGTTTCAAGGCATATTTTAATACATGTAACGGCGACTTCAACATAAAGGCTATTTTCTTATTAAACTTCGCCTTTGGATCACGTCCAATACAGATGTAATCAACATCCTTCAGCGAAATCCCCGCTTCTTTCAAACAAAAGCCAATAGCTTGAACCGGAAACCCAGCCCAGTGCTTTGTACGTGTAAAACGCTCTTCCTCGGTAGCCGCAATCAGCCTGCCGTCTAGTAATATTGCTGCCGAAGCATCGGCATGGTAGGCATTAATTCCTAAGATAATCATGGTTTTATGATAATTAATGACGTGTTATTTGAAAATGATAATTTGCAAAATGCAAATTATATTTACTCAATTTCCTGTTGAATATTTGAATTCAAACATAGAATCAAAAATCATGGATGGCAAACAATAATTTATCGATTTTTTAACTAATTTACCGAAAATAACACTTTGTTTTCCATGTTGAATCATCTCAAATTTGAATCGTTGATCTACTTTACAAAATTCAAATGCACTAATTTTCTTTGGGCATTTGCAGAATCTAATGTAAATCGATTTTTAGTTAAGTACACTAACGTACCGAACACAATAATACTCTTCGCAAGGTGATTGATTATAGTTTGTAACTCACAATCTGGTCTTACAGCATAATTAAGCATCGGCAAAAGTAGCAGCACATAGAACGGTGAGATTTTTGTCCACCGCTCTACCAATTTAAATGTCAATGAGAAAATCAAACCCAATGCAAAGCCAAAAATATACACTCCCCAAGATCCATAAGCAACGTATCCGTCAGCAAAAATCCCCAGACCCATAGACGTTCCTGAATTCAGAAAATGACCGGAGAATTTATTAAATATTTCTCTATCACCCGAATTAATTTTATTAGGAGCCAGGAATCTGGGCAATAAAGCCGACTCAAGGTATTTATTTACATTACTCAGCCCTTGAAAATCCTTGTAAACATCCATATGTTGCACTGTACTTGCAAATATCCAAGCTTGATTACCGCGATTTAATGTAGTCAATAAATTATCATCACCTAAAATGGATTCAAAATTCGTTTTGCTCGCACTCACATTGACAATCGTCTCTAAGTTTGCTTCTTCACCACCAATCCAAACCTCTTCGCGATAAGACGCTTTAATAGATTGTATAAAAAGTACAAAGATAATTAATCCCAAAGCTCCGAATAATTTCGTTGTAATTGTTGGTTTTAAAGTATATAAATAAAAAAGTGCAAAGAATATTAGCCACATAATTGCATCATGATACATTCCTCCGAGGAATCCGAATAATAATTCCACGAAGAGAATTAGTAACGCTAGCCACCAATACTTTCTACTGTCTGAGGCGAAAAGTGAAAATGCTCCTACAAAACGTACCATGCTGAGCAAATAAATAAAGAATGCAGCTTCACTTGGAAATATACCTAATATCAATTTCAATATTACACCCAGAATTGTAGCTTGAAGTAGAAATCGCTCATTAATCACAGTAGATTGTTTAATCTTTCTAAAAGAGGGTTTAAAAAGGCGATTAGGAATTACATACATACCTAACATAAACAGAAGAAAACCTGGAACTGCTAAGGAAAAGTAATAATCTGAAGAAATTTTCATACCATATGTCAATTGGTCGGTAGTCAAGTTGTAGGTAATTAAAGGAGCGAGCAGGTAATTGGAAGCGTACAAAAATAAAGCCCATTCACGAAACATGTAAGATTCACTAGATCTCAATAATAATGTAACCCCTAAAGTAATTGTCAAACCCAATGAAATAGCAGCATAAATATCAGGAAAAATAAAAAATATTACAAAAGTAAAAAGTATAAAATATAGAACTAATTTCATACAATTTGAGAGATGCTGTTATTTAATGACGACACTGTTCGCCTTGCAACAATCATTTCAGAACCCGATGTAAGCTCTTTTGTTAATCGCTCATCATTTGAAAACCGCCCTAATGCAAAACCATTATCAATTAAATATTTTTGAGCTTCACCAATTTTAAAATTGGCTGCTTCTTCAGCCCAATCAACAAATTCAAATAAAACTGTACAATGCTGTATATCTGCTTTGGATAAACTTTTCAATACGAGTAATTCGTAACCTTCAACATCCACTTTAATCAAATCAGGTTTTATTTTATTGGAGAGAAAAAACTCATCTAACCTAATTGTTGTAATCAACTGGGATTCATTAGTGAACACGGGTGAAAAACTTCCTTTACCATTGAGTTCATCCGGTGCATAAAAGGGTAACTCAATACCACTCGTTTCGTGTATTGCTATATTTTGTATGTGCAAGTTTTCTAGCTTATTCTGTTTTTGGTTAATTTCTAAATAACTAAAACTCTTGCAGACGCCTCAAATGCATAAACTTCAACATCTGGTCTCGCTTTAGCCAATGCAATACTCACTGTACCGATATTTGCTCCAACATCAATAAAAACACCGTTTTGGGGGAGAGAGGAACAAATATATTCAATAATTTCAGGTTCATATGTTCCATTTACAAATAATTCAAACGAAACATTTTCAATCAAATTAGGAACAGTATATCTCGTCTTTTTTAAAGTATTGAAAGTTACTTCTCTATTAAAATATGGTATGAGTAGCCTTGCGATTGTCAACTTACCCTTATACATAGGCAAGTAATTAAAAATAATTTGAATTAAGCGCAAATGAAGATTAAAATTTGATTACAGTTACTTATTATTTGCTTTTGAAAAAAATTCTAACACTATTTAGTTTTTCAAAATCAATTATTTTTATTTTAGATAATTTTAAATTTTCTGTACTCAGTAATTTAATATCAGCCATTACCTCTAGGCCACAAGCTAAGTATTCAAATACCTTGTTTGGTACATTGTAAACATAATTAGGAATGTGCCCTTTATATAAAACCAAGCCCACATCGTACTTAACCAATTCCTTTGGCAATTCATAATAATTAATTGGCGCTAACAGCTTTACTGACACCGTATTATACAAGGCAATGAGGTCTCGAGTTTGTTCGTCTAACTGTTGGCTAATAATGGTAAGCTCTAATTGATCTTGATTAGCATTTACCCAATCTAGCACTTCTCTAACATACATGGTTTTATCGTCGCAGGCGCCTACGTGTACCAAACGTATTTTGCCATCAGTGCTTGGTATTTTAAATTGCCCATACTTATTCCACCAAGACTTTGGAGGAATGTTAGGCCTTACCTCAACCATTTCTGACTTTAAAAATGGCTTGTCTATTAAAAAAAGTCGCTTACGATCTTCATTTGTTTGGCTACATGTGTATTTCTTGAGCAACTGATCTTCGAGTTTAAACAAAATCTTCATGTAAGCAGAACTTGCACTCCGTTCAGAGTCACTCACATATTCATGAAAATGAATATGCCCTTTTTTGCTTTTGAATTTCTTCGAAACTGGCCAAAGAGGGAATATAGAAAGGGTTTCGAAAACTGTTATTTGATCAATCCTATTCATTATCAACACCACAGAACTCATCAGATTGAACCATAGGTATGAAGCATATCTTTTTACTGGGTTGGAGCTTATGGTTCCGAAACGATAAATTTTGGTGTTAGGGAAGTCAGGTGTTGAATAAGATGTGGTGTTTTTTGTAGTAAAAACTAAAATCTTTTGCGATGGGTTTTCTTCTAAAGTATCAAATATGAAGTTCATTACCGGTGGGTATTTTTCGATAATGTTGAAATGAAGAATTGCCATTTTATTGGGCATCTAAATATTTAACTAATTGCAATGTTCTATGCGTATAGGTATGATGCTCCTCTGCTTTTAATCTGGCAGCTTGTCTAATCTTATTGCGTTCAGAAAAGCTTAAATGCAGAATAAACTGAATGTGTTTATGTGCTTCGTTTACATCTGAAAATAAAAACACTTCAGTAGATTCAGTGAAGTAAGTCTGATGATCAGGAGTTCTAGGTGCTAACATTATGCCTCCCGAACCTGGTATGTCAAAACTTCTCATATTATGCGAATCCAAATTGTGAGGGCGCAACAAATTTAATTGCAGTGCATATTTTTGAAGTATTTTCCAGAATTCGGCACCATATTTGGGGCCAAATGTGCTGATATTCTCATGGAGTTTAATGGATGACCAATTTTCGCCGTAAACATCAATTTTTACTCCTTTTTGAGCTATTTGCTCTAAAAAATCAATTCTAAATTTATCGGCATTCCCTAAAAAGCACGCTTTGATGACTTCGTTTTCTTTGGCCAATTCTCTAAATGCAAATCCGTTTGAATCAAAGCCAAATGGGATTTTTTGACTTTTCACTCCTAATTTGATTAAATCTTTTACTGCATCGTCTGTATATGAAAAATAATTATCGTACAGGTTTATTGATTTTGTAACATTTGGGTTACCGCTCCCTCTTCCAGAAAAGATAAATGGGTGGTCGGGATTATAATTATAAATTTTTATCCCTTTATTTTTAATCCATAATATGGTTTTTGGAGTTATTTCCATCCCTTTAAATATAATCACTATCCTTGGATCATTAGCTAAAACAAAAGCTTTTAGTTTTTTCTGAATTTTTAGAATTATGGTACTCAATCCAAGTCTGTAAATTATTTTAGTCAGAACAGAAGCACAATAGAATTCTAGAAAAATGGATTGTGCGGGAAAAAGTTGAACTGAAAATCCAAGCGAAGTTAGTTCCACTTTGTAAATTTGTTCTAGTGCAGCATGGTGATCTGAGCCAACCAAAATTATTTTCTTTTTATCCAAGTGTAAATTTGCTCTTTTAATTTAAAAAACAACCTTGATGGTGTTAATAACGCTATTAATGAAATGAGTTGAAAACCGATTAAATATTTGATTCTTAAAAACAAACTCATCTTGTTAAAATAATCTATTTTCCAAGGCTGGAGACCTAAAAATAATCCAACAGATGCAGGTGTTGCCTTATTGTATTTGTAGTCTATTACCCAATATGGGTAAGTATTAAATAGAATTTTACCAAAAATATAATCTAATCTTTGATTTGTAAGTAACTTATTCGATTCAAGAACTGTACATAAAACATTTATGACAGATTTTAATCCTCCATCGGCTGGTTTAATAGCGGTCCATTTTCGATTTATAAAGTCTCGATATGAATTACTTTTGACCTTCTCACTACCAGTTGAAATTGTTATATCTTTTCTAACCCATACTTCATCAATAGAAAATAATACAGTGTTATTGCATACCATATTTAATGCAAGAGCAATTTGAGTGTAGATTGATTTATCAAAACGATCTGTATTAAATCTGTCAAAAGTTGACTTTTTAAATATTAGCCCTGCAACAAAGCTAAAAGAACTATAATTCTTGAGAGCAACGTTGGGACCTTTTCCAATAATTCCAGTGCGTAAAGCTCTTCTTGTAATATTTGATGCATCTGCAAACTCACAATAATTACAAAAGCCTAAATCTGGAAACCCATTCTCTATCAAAAAGCGTTCTAACTGTAACAAAACATCAATATGAGCCAATGTGTCATCATTTCCAAGAACAAAACAATATTCCCCACTAGCTAACTCCATTGATTTTCTTAGATTTCTATCATATCCTTGATTTGACTCGAATCGATGATACAATATTGGGAAAGCATAGCTAGTTACTAATCCACTTATTACAGCTTTTGTGTTATCCGTAGAACAATCATCAGATATAACTACTTCAAAGTTTGAATGATTTTGACCCTCAAGAAGATCCAACGATTGTTTTAGATAATCGATTCTATTATATTGGGGTATGCATATTGAAAACTTCATTAACTTGTAATTTTAAAAAATACTTGTGTGAACATCAATTTCTTTTTTATCAAATTGCAAATCGCATGAATAAGGTTTGACTGGAGAGTGTTATAAGCGTCGTTTGATCCATATGGCATTTTCAAAACCAATAATTAGAGAAATTAATTTAAATTTCCAAGGATTTACAATCTTCAAAGATGTAAAAGTGTTTCCGCGGAGAATTTTCCTAGATTCTATTATTATTTCAGGATAATCAGTCCCATACTGATAAGCCACTTGTGAGATATTTAATTGAAATAGCTTCTCTGTTAGTTTGGATCGCTCTATTTTAAAAATATTTTCAAACTTCAGATCAACTGTTTTAAGTAGGTTTAAAGCTCGTTCATAACTACGTACCTGAGATAATGTTTTTTGATTGGGAAGCTTTCTATAGTAATTTACTCCTCCTGTAAAACAGACTCGTTTTGCAGAAAGTAAAGCTCTTGCAAAATATTCACCATCCTCATCCGGGGATGGTGAAATTTCTACATTCCATTTTCCAATTTTATCAACAATTTCTTTTGGTAAAAGATACGCATTTGGCTGTACCATTGCTGGAATACCTTCACTACCCATTAATCGGAGTAAAAATGAGAGGCCTGATCCTTCTTTTCTAATTAAAGCTGTATCAATTTCCCCGAGATTTTCATTAATATCACAATGAAAAAAAACCGTTCTACAAACAGCAATTGAATCCTGAGATTTGTTGATTCTATGCATCTGCATTTCAATTTTATCCAGACTAAGAACATCATCAGCATCTAAATATTGAATGAAATTTCCAGTAGAACGCTCAAGACCCGAATTTTTTGCGCTTGAACATCCTTGATTATCTTGATCAATTAAAACAATTCTCGGATCTTGAATTGATTGTAAAAGCTTTAATGTGCCATCAGTTGAACCATCGTTTACAATAATTATCTCAAGATTAGAATAAGTTTGCTCCAAAACGGAATGTACACATTGTAGTATGTATTGCTCAGCATTATATGCGGGAATAATTACGGAAACCAATTCAGAATGCATCAAAGAATTTTAAATGATTCATCCTCTTAAATTGTCTTGCCTTAGCGAAGCCTATTTTAGTGCAATTCTTTATTAGAAAACGCATTGTATTTCTTTTACATTCTGAAAGTATCGTCTTCTTATCATAACTAGAAAGATTACTTTCATTTATTTTTTCAGTTAGGATTCTTAAACTATATTTGAGGTACTCCTCATTTCCAAGGTGAATTTCTTGACCTTCATGTTCTCTCCAATAAATCAAGTCTTTTTGAAATTCTATCAATGGGTATTTTAAGGCTAAACGTAGCCAAAACTCAAAATCGCTCACACACCTCAACTCCCAAAAACCATTTTCTGCCTTAAAAACTTCGTGTCTAATTATACTACCACTTGGGCTAATGTCTAATATTCCTCGGGAAAAAAAATGAACCTTATATGCCTCTGCAGGATAGTGTATCTGCATTATATCCAAGCTTCTTGAACTCACACCAAATGCACATTCTGGATTAGACTCCATTCCCTTAACCATAATATCAAGGCAGTCAAAGCGCATGGTGTCATCACTGTCTAAATATTTAATATACTTTCCTTTCGCAAATCTAGCGGCTTTATTTCGATTTGGATAATCGCCTAAGTTCTTTTCATTTATATATACTCTTATCCTAGAATCTTTATCAGCAAAACTACGTGCTATTGCAACAGTATTATCCTTCGAACAGTCGTCAACAATTATGATTTCAAAATTTTGAAACGTAGACTTAAGTACACTTTCGATGGCTTCAGAAATATACTTTTCTCGATTGTAAGCAGTGATAATGACCGATATTATTGGTTTCATTTATTACTCGAAATTAAACCATCTAAAAAAGCTTTTACATTATGTTTTTTTATAAGTTGTGTAATCTTAAACTCTCTAAAAATCATTATTCCTCGCTTGAATGCGAGTAATATATTTAAGTTCCCTAAATAAAATCCAAGTAATTTCATATTCCAGTACTGATTTCGATTTAAAATAATCTTATGTTCCTCATTTGTTAGATCTAATGAAACAAAAATGAAATGGTAAAAATCCAATGTTGAAATTAATTTATCAAGACTTCTTCTTGAATTCCAAATACCATCATTATGAACTCTGTAAACCGATAAGCATTTATCAATATAGGTAATGCGCCCCATCTTTGATAACCATAACAATAATGCCCAATCACCAAACGGTGATTGTTTCAAAAAGTTGACTAATGATTTCATTTCGGTTTTTCTAAAAAAAATCGTTGCCGTAGCAAAAGAATTGGAGCCCAATAACTCTGATGTATCTATAAAGTTAGACATAAATGGATTTGTAAATTTAGAATCATTAAACCCATCTTTACATACCCAAGCGTTATGAATATTTGCAATGACATCTTTGTTTAAATTAAGTTCATCAAACTGCATCTGAAGTTTATACTGATCACACCAATAATCATCCCCCTCGCAGATAGCAATATATTCACCTGAACAATGTGTAAAAAGATTTGCAAAATTTATAATCGATCCTAAGTTTTTTTGATTCGAAAAAACTTCAATTCTATCAGGATTTTTTAATTGATAATCTAGTGCGATTTTTAACGTTAAATCCTTCGAGCAGTCGTCAGAAATATAAATTTTAAAATTAAAATTTGTCTTTTGGTTTAAAATACCTTCTATAGTTTGAGAAATGAATTTTTCTTGATTATATGTAACTACATGAATACTAACTTTTTCCATTCTTAATTTCTAATCAGAACTTTAAAATTATCTATTCCAAAACAATAAATTTTCTCATTATAAAAATTTCGTTCTTTGAATGAATCATCAATAAAAATTGAATTATCATAAATAAAATCGGATTTCTCACGACCATCGGTAATGTGAATGATTTCATCAAAAAGCTGGAAAAGCTTAAATCTTTTAAGAATATCTATAAAATCAATTTTAGATCGGGTAATTAAAACAATTTTTTTGCTATCGTTAACACATTGGTATAAAAACATTATCAATTCGGTATTCATAATCTTTTCTCCATGAAGAAATAGAGTATCATCGAAGTCAATATAGACATTATCAAAAAAAACGTCCTCAAATTTGAAGAGCGGAACGAAATACTTTCCAAATTTTTTAATTTCCACTTTTTTATGAGAGGGTAAACTAAAAATGGAATTATTTAATATGGAAATTGATGCCTCGGCAAAGTTTAAATCACCACTCATTCGATAAAAACTCATCCCTCCAGACAAACGCGGTCCAATTTCTAACAATTTAAGTTGATTGTTTAAATCTCTTTTCAATTGGAAGAACCAAGCTCCATGGAAACCTCCTACTTCATTAAACTTGTTATTAATTCTTAATGCTATCTCATATATTTTGGTATCAATAACTTTTTCAGAAATTTCAGCAATTCCCATCTTAGCACTTTTTCTATTTCGTGCCCCATGAAAAATTAATTCGCCATTAAAAGAAAAACAATCAACCGTGTATTCTTCATTTGGTAAATACTCACACACGATTGAATTTTCATGAGAGTTATGATTAAAATAATATTCTAATTCTTCGGAATTTTCAATTTTTTGAACATTTCTAGACCCATATCCCTGCTTTGGCTTAACAAACATTGGATAAGTATTTGGGTTTATGATTGGTATATAGTTTTCATCTTTCAGAAATTTATAGGTTTTCTCTTTGCATCTACAAATTTGATTAATGCTAAATGGATGAGTAACTATATGAGCAACGATTTCAACTTTATGCATTGAAAGAAAATATGAGACATCATCATGACATGGAAAAATAAAGTCAATTTTATACTCATTACAAAGCTTATTAAGTGCTAAAAGAAATTCTGAATTATGTATAAATGGAATGTCACAAATATGTTTGTCATAATTTAATAATTCACCTTTACCGCTTGTGGAAGATGCTCCAACAAGTGAGAATAACTTATTATTTTTAAGTGAATCAAAAATTTCACGAGCAATTTCAGTATCGCAGGGAAATATTAAGACGTTTTGCATTTTTTTTTAAATTGAGAAATTAAGATACTAATTCCCTTAGGATGATATTGGAAATTTTCTCAATGATGTCGCAATCAAGATCATAGTAAAGTGGCAGACATAAGATTCTACTACTGATCTCCTCTGAAATTGGAGCTTCTTGATAGCTTAAAATCCTGGAAAGAGTGTTTATGGCTGGATAAAAATAACGTCTGGGATAAATATTTTCGTTGTTCAGAGCAAAAACAATTTTATCTAAAACACTTTCGTTTCTCAACACAATAGGGAAATAACTAAAATTTGTCTCGTTAACATTTATTGTTTGAAATTGTATCATTTCCGTTTTCTCAAGAAGACTTTTATATAAGAAATACTTCTTCTTCCGGTCAGCTAATATTTCATCAATATACGTAAGGTTTATAATGCCCAAAGCGGCATGAATTTCTGTCATTTTACCATTGAAACCATCAGTTACGATTTCTTTATTATCATTATGACCGAAAAATCTTATTTGTTTAATACGTTCAATGATTTCCGAATTATCTGAAAAACATGCGCCCCCTTCAGCCGTATTTAACAATTTAGTTGCATGAAAACTTGTAGCAGTTACATCGCCATAGGACAACACTGATTTTCCATTATAGCTAGACCCTACGGCATGTGCTGCATCATAAATAACTTTGATATTGAATTTCCGAGCAATTTCTTCTAAATATGAACAATCACAAGGGCTTCCAAATACGTGTACGGGTAAAATTGCGCATGTATTTCTTGTAATCTTTTTCTCAATTTTATTACAATCGATATTTAATGTTTTACAATCGATATCTACAAAAACTGGTGTACAATGCTCCCAAATAATTGAACTAGCAGTTGCCACCCAGGTAAAAGGGGTTGTAATAATCTCGCCTTTTAATTTAAGAGCTCGAATTGCTATTTGAAGAGCGATTGTACCATTACTAGTTGCCAAAGTATTCTTCAAATTATATTTTTGAGAAAATAAGTTTTCAAAAGATTGAACCATGGGGCCATTGTGCGTTAAAATTCCACTTTCCCATACTTTTTCTAATAAATAAAAATACTCGCTTATAGGCGGAAGAAAAGGCTTGGTTACTTCTATTTTTGTTAACATAGTTTACTTGTATATTTTTTCTGATTTATTCCTGATTACGTCCAATAAACGTGCCTGATCAAGAATTTTAACATATTCTGCTTCAAAATTCCCGTTAAAGACCGTTTTACCAAAAAAATTCAAAATATTTACAAAATGATTATCCGGCTCTATTGTGATCACTTCTTGGCCTTCAGTAGTTTCAATAAATATTTGTGTGTATAACTCCTCTCCAGCGGTAAATACTCTGTTTGTAATCAATCTACCTTTTTCGCCCCATAATTCCAAACTACATTGATAAAAATTTTCAAACCCAAAAGCAAGTTGAATTATTGTTCCTTTCGAATCAGTTAATAACACTCCACCTGAGACATCCACTTGTAATTCTTTGTCCATCAATAAACTACCGGAAAGCAATTTTAAATTCCCTTCAAGCAATGATCCGGCAATTTTTACAGTATATGCTCCGGCGTCATATAGAGACCCTCCACTTAATTCTTTATCGTATCTTATATTATTTTTGTCATCGAAAGGTGGAAAACCGAATGAACTTCTTAATACTCTTATGGTTCCTATTTTGTTAAATTGATTTTTTATAGCTGAAATTTGTTTGTGGTGTTCAAACATAAAATTCTCTAATACCAACAAATTTTTACTCCGAGCAACTTCAATAATATAAGTCACTTCCTCCAAAGAAGATGCAAACGATTTTTCTATCAAAAGATGTTTATTTGCATTTAAAGCTTTAATCGCCCAGTGCTTATGTAATGAAATGGGTAAAGGCATATAAATGACATCCAAATCATTCATTTCAATTAACTCTTCATAACCAACAACATATCTACAATCAAATAAGAGTGAAAAATCTTTTGCTTTGCTTTCTGATCTACTTGAAACACAATGTAAATGAAAAAAATCCGATTGTAAAATCGCTGGAATTACTTTTCTGCGGGCAATTTCAGCACAACCCAAAACTCCAATTCTTAATTTTTCCATGAAAAAGAAATTGCGGAGATTAAACTTCTAGATTGAATATTGAGATAATTATTGAAAAGCAAAAACTTTTTAATTTGACCAATTGTCATCCATTTAAAATGTGGATCATCATATGTAAAGTTCTCGTCAACCTGCACAATCATATTTCTGTTTTGTTCCTGAAAAAAACGACCGCCTTCCTCTGATTGATATACATCATAAACTATATCTGTTTTTTTCGACTCTGTAAAATAGTTAAGGAATTTTGGTGGAGCATCATTTAAAAAACTTCCAGTTAAGCATTGCACGGTTGGTGCTAATTCAATAATATCATGATTTCCACACTCGAGTTTTGCCTGAACAAGAAAGTACATTACATCCTCCTCAATTTTTATCAAAAACCCGCATAATCCTTTATTCATGGGTAGAATCATTGGTTGATCCCAGGTTGTTACTTCCCTACTATTTATATTTATATTTACTGGTATAACTTTAAAAAAACGTTCGTCAAATCGCTTAATCTCATCATCCTCAACTACCCAATCTTTCATCTTTTTTAATGATACTTGACCTAAATTGAGTTCATATTTACTTTTAAGCTCACTTAACCAAGAGAGTAATTCTTCAAAAGTGAATTTACCAGCTTCTATTTTACAACTTGATAATAATATTGACTGTCCAACTCTTGAGAGTTTCGGTAAATACGTGTTTTGTAATTTGTTCGTATCAATATCCGAATAAAAAACGCTTGAAAAAACAGTCCGAGTATCCATATTAATAATATTGGGTAATTCAATTAGATTATGGATTTCAGCTAAAGTTAACCATATAAAATTATCAAGAATCGGGACTTCAGAATCTACGAGTATAATAATATTTCTATTTCTTTTTTTTAAAAATCTAGAACCTTGTTCAGATTGCAATTGATCAATTAGTACATTCTTTACATTTGAGGTAAAATAATCCAAATAATGAGGTTTAGAACCCCCATGTAATTGAGTAAAATTACTTTTAGTTGCTTGAAGTGTTGGAGACAATTGAACAAGATTAATATTTCCAGGTTCTATCTTTGCCTGAAGTAGAAAGTGTAAAACACCATCTATTTCTTTAGAAATAACCCCTAAAATACCAACTTCTGGTTGATTTATTATTGGTTGTTGCCAATTTTTTATATCACCCCAATTAGTGTGAACATTTAACCCTTGGATGGAAAAAAAACCACCAGAAGTATGCCTTAACTGCATATGTTTGCGAGAAATTTCCCAATTTCTTAATTTTGAAAACAAAGAAATATTAATTTCTACTTTGACATTTTTTTTTATCTCCTCAATCCAAGCTAGAATTATTTTTGTTTCTTTTGAAGTGTGTAATGCACTAATAAGAAATTTTTCAGCAAGAACCTTTTTCGAAAGCATAAGTTATATGTTTAATTAATTATCGGTTTACACCTATTGAATAATACTTTAACCAATAAACCATAGAACTCCATTTATCAAAAAGCACGGAGAATAGACGATTATATCTTTTTAAAGTAATTGGCACATTGTTTTTTAATCCTTGTGAAATAAATTTTTTAACATTGTTCAGATCATGAAACTCCCTATCAAAAATTATCTTTTCAGATAGTATCATATCCTGTGCAAGCTTTAAATCATTTTCAATCTCTTTCATTACTCTATAGACTTCCTGAAAATTTTTATAATCACTAACATTTATAAACGCCTTCTCGTTAAAATCTAAATTAACCTTAGAATTACCCCAATATATCGGTATCGACTGAGTCAAAAAAGGTTCAAAAATTTTTTCTGTTGTATAACCATTGTATTGGGAATTTTCAAAAGAGATTACAAATTTATAGTTGCGAATAAATTCTATCTTGTCCGACACTTCATACCCAATATTATTTAGATGGCGGCCTCCTGAATCAACTCTTTCGATAGAATTTATAAAATTAAAAAACTCAATTCTTTTCTTAGCTTTCGGATTTGATACTAAAAAACAGCAAAACTTACGCTTATTCCATTCTTCAACATCAAAATTGTTTTTTACAGCTAGAGTAGTTTTAATATCCCTATTAAATCTAAAGGAGTATAGCATGTAAAGTGGGAAACGAAAGTGTCTAGGTGATGATATTAAGTCTGAGGTCAAGGCAATGTCAGCACTAAACCAATTTATTCTTACATTCTCAGAACTGAAAAATACTTTAAAACATTTATATCGTTTATGGTTGATTCCAAAATTAGAGAAAAATAACAGTTCTGGTTTATCTGTAAATTCAATATTATCATAACCACCCAAAAGACTAAAAAAAATATTATTTTCCGGATCAAATCCTGGCCAAAAGTCAACAAAGAGAACTTTAATTTTTTTCAAGACGAGTGATTTAGAAATCAGATTTTAGTGTACCCAACCACTTTTTATTGGATATCCAATCTTTTGGTGTAAAGTCACAAGTAATGACATTATGATTTTGCATGAAAGGATAGTGTTTATAACAAATATCATCAAATCGTACTATTTCATCTTTTGATAAAAAGGCATTTATAAGAAACGTTCTTAATGGTGCATCTCCCCACCTATATTTATAGATATTACCCGATTCATCTATTTGTTTTAATACGTTTTGAACTTCATAATTTCTAAAAAAATTAAGATTAATCACTTCAAAATTTGTATAGAATACTCTATTTGTATAATTATCTGACGTATCGAATAAAAGTTCCCTATTGGAAAAATTTAATTTGCCAAGAGCAGAATAATTATTCATAAAATCACCTAGGTTTAGCGTTACATCTGGCGAGTCAAGAACTTCTGCAATATATCCATACTGTAAATTGGCAGAATCCATGAATTGGAAAAAATCGTAATGATTTTTTCCAATTAAAAAAGAGTCAGTATCTAGTCTACAATACCAATCATATTTATCCAAATACTTGTAAAATTCGGAATTAAAAAACCGACACATATTTCTATAACCTTCACCAAAATCTTTCGTTAATTCATGATATTGAATATTTCTAAAATTATTAGGGGTTTCTAAATCAATTTTCACGAATTTAACTTTGTTAAAAACCAATTTTATGATAATTATAAAAATTACTTTATAGGTCTTTTCATGAAAAACGGTTATATCATACTTACGACCCCATCTGCAATTTTTCTTTAAGAGAAAAATGCTATGAATCAATTGAAAAAATGTACGCCAATCTGAACGAGTCAGATATGTAAAGGTAGCTTTCAAGCTTTTAGCCATAAGATTATTTTTTTAATCATAAATTGTGATTTGGAAATTATTAATTCGGAATCAATAATGTTTGATTTATTCAAATAGGTTTTCAATTGAACATATGTTGCCTTGGACTTTTCTTTACTATCGAAAAAGAAATTTAATGCGCGGTCAAAACCATTACCCAATTGAAAAATTGAATTATTATCGCCAGAGAAACCAATATGTAAAAAATAACTTCTGTATGTACTATAAATTGAATTGCCATTTTTATTTAAATAACTAGACCAATCCCAATCATATGCAATTTGACGTGAAGGAACATTTAAGATTATGTCATCCAAGCAATTCCTAGAAAAAAGAGTTCCTGCTGAACCGATATGATCTTTAATCACGACTAGCTCCTTGTTAATAACCTTTAGGGATTTTCTTCCATGACTGGAAGAATTATAAAAACTAATCAATTTTGTATCATTTTTTAAAAATTTATCTAGTGCAGAAGGGAATGATTCTGAGACAACTAAATCACAATCCATATTAAAGAAAAATTCGGCAGTTTCATTCATCAGAAAGTCAATATACATATTGTAAATGTTACCGGTAGAGCCCATGTTTTCTTCGTTTCTAATAATCCTGTTAAATCTATATCGATTATACTTTATAAAATCAGCAAATTCTAATTCATTAGAGGCATCATCATAAAGATTAATTTTAATAATCAGATTACTATTTTTAAAAGAAAGGTTATCTAAGAAATCTAAGCATATTTTTAACAGATTAAACCGATTATAATGCGTAATGCCAAATATTATTTCCATAAAAGTTTAAATATGTAGAATAACCGCCAAGGCTTAAACCTTGCAGCTTTGCAAATTTCAAAAATTGCCCCTGAATAATCACCTCTTTTCTTTTTTAACAAAGCCTTGTCAAAATAATTTTTCCAACTTGCATTCCAAAGGTGCACGCCAAAAGAAGTCACTTTGATATAATCTACATAATGTCCATCAACATCATATGGATATGGATAGAAAAAATCTTTGTGTAGAATTTCTACTCCTTCAAATATTTCGGGGGTATTCAAATACAGACTATTTAATATTAACGGAATTGTCGTATAGTCTTTCAAGTCAATATGTTCTAAAATCTCTAAAACTCTTTTCGAGATTTGATTGTTTTTCGGGAGTGAAATAATTCCACAACTTAATTGAATATCATTTTCTTTACCGATAAAATACTTATATCGTTCAAACAATGGATTAATTGACCTAATTAACAACATATCAGTATCTATGTAAATACCTCCAAATTTGTTTAAAATGTCAAATCTTGCGTAATCACTTGCAAATGCCCATTGTTTATTCTTTATTGCATTTGTATAGAATCTTGAATGAGATTTATACGATTGCTCGTTCCATATTTTTATTTCTGCATGTGGCATGTATTGCTTCCATGAATCTATACAATCCATTAACTCTTTTTGCATTATACTGCCCCCAAACCAAATAGCATGTAAAATCATTTTAAAGCGTATAAATCCCCATTAAACTCAAAGGACACAAAACTATTTATTGATAATTTTTCTCGGATTTGATGAACTTCATAATTTTGTAAATTAACAACTTCCATTTTCAAAAATTTGACATTGAACTTCTCAAAATTAATTCCTTTAAACACTTCAAAATCATAACCTTCAACATCAATTTGAATGTAAAGTGGGATTTCCGGGAAAGTAAATTCAGTTAATAAATCCTCAACAGAAATGCATTTCACATTAATTGTTTCTATATCTCTGGGTTCAATTTTATTCTTGATTAAATGATTTATGTCGAAAGAAGATATACCTTGAACCCACGAATCATACTTACCAATATTCGATACACTGTAAAGACTCATATTTTGTTCTGATAAATGAATTGCCCTATTGACTAAGCGATATCTCTGATTATTTAAATATTTATCTTCTATCAAATGAAAATATTTTGGATGAGGCTCCACAAGTACGACATTAATAGACTTTTCTAGTACAGTCTCTATGTCGTCAAAACTTGATACATCATTTGCTCCAATTATTACAGACTGAAATCCGATAGATTTGAAGTGTTTTAATATTTCATTTGGAATATTTATTCTCTCAAAAAAATTAACTTTAAATAGCCTAAATTGGATTTTCCAAAACCAAACTTTGTATTTTAATCTCATATAGTCGAAAAATGTATATTTTTATCTAAAATCAAATTGAAATTTGGGTCTAATTTTCTACCCGTTTTTAATACATCATATGAGATGACAAAAATCTTTTTGACGTTCTCACAAATTTCATATTTTATATCATCGTCACCAAAAAAAAGACTTACGAAATACTCCCCATCTTGATATAAAGGGAATTCCAAGAATTTTATTGAAAAAGTGATTTTATGCTCATTTGAATTATAGTATTGAACCCCGTAATGATTATTATTGAAACCTATAATACTTTCACCCATTGAGGAACGAACAACAATTCCAATTTCAGGATTAATAAATTTGGTTGTTTTTTCTACAGTAATTTGAAAATCTACAGTACCTCCTGGAACTAAAGAATCTGTTTCAACCCCTTCATTGTAAATTTTAAATTCGGTTATAGAATTTGAAATTCGTGTTAAAGATATTAGTTCAGTTCCAAAATTTAAATACCGTGAAACAATTGAATCAATTCCAGTTATACTCGAAATTTTAGATTTTTCCAGGAGTAACCCAACATTACATAATTCTCTGACCGCAGCCATATTATGACTCACAAACAACACCGTCCTACCCTCGCCCTTACTCACCTCACCCATCTTGCCTAAACACTTTTTCTGGAACTCAGCGTCGCCGACGGCTAGTACCTCGTCTACGATCAAGATTTCTGATTCCAAGTGGGCGGCAACAGCAAATGCTAAACGCACGTACATTCCGGAGGAGTAGCGTTTGACCGGGGTGTCTATGTAGCGTTCTACGCCGGAGAAGTCGATGATTTCGTCCAGCTTGCGGTCTATTTCGCGTTTGCGCATGCCGAGGATGGCGCCATTGAGATAGATGTTTTCGCGGCCTGTTAATTCGGGGTGGAAGCCGGTGCCGACTTCCAAGAGAGAGGCTACGCGGCCTTTGATGTTGATGCGGCCGGTGGTTGGGGTGGTGACTCGTGACAAAATCTTCAGTAAGGTGCTTTTTCCTGCACCGTTGCGGCCAATGATGCCAACTGCGTCGCCTTGGTTGATTTCGAAGTTGATGTCTTGGAGGCTGTAGACAATGTCTGAAGCACCTTTGTTGGCGCGGTCGTTTGTTTCGCCAATTTTGAGGAAGGGATCTTCTTGTTTGAGGACTTTCGTTTTGAACCAGCGTTCCATGTCCCGGGAGATCGTACCCGTACCGATTTCGCCGAGGCGATAGATTTTGGAAAGATTCTCGACTTTGATGGCAGTGTTGCTCATGTACTAAACCGTATCGACGAAGGTTTTCTCCGTCTTGTTAAAAATAATGACGCCCAATACGAGGGCAATAAGGGTAAAGACAATGGAATAGCCCAGCGTTTCTAGCCTAAGGCTGCCCTCGCCCAAGAACCCATAGCGGAAGGCCTCAATGATTCCAGTCATCGGATTGAGTTCAATGAGCCATTTGTATTTCGCTGGTGCGGCACTGAGTGGGTAGATCACTGTAGTGGCGTACATCATGAGTTGAACTCCAAAAGTAATTAAGAAGGCTAAGTCGCGGTATTTGGTGGTCATCGCGGTAATGATGAGTCCGAGTCCGAGTCCGAGCAGGGCCATCATTAAAACGAGAACTGGGAAAAGCAATACATACACATTCATGTGGAAGTCCGCACCCGTGAACGCGTAATAGCCGACCATCATAAAGAACAAGATCATCTGCACCGCAAAGCGCACGAGGTTACTCACCACAATGCTCAAGGGCATGATTAAACGCGGGAAATACACCTTACCGAAAATATTGGCGTTGTCACGGAATACTGTGGAAGTTTTGGTCAAACAGTCAGCAAAGTAATTCCATGCGGTAATCCCTGCCATGTAAAACAAGGGTTGCGGCAATCCATCTGTGCTCAAACCTGCCAAATTACCAAAAATGAAGGTGAAGATAATCGTCGTGAATAAAGGCTGTATGAAGAACCACAATGGTCCAAGGATGGTCTGCTTGTAAAACGCAACAAAATCACGTTTCACCAACAACCAAAGCAGATCCCTATATCGCCATACGTCTTTTAAATGCAATTCGAACAGGGAATTTTGCGGTTCGATGACCAAATCCCATTCTGAATTCGCTTCCAATACTTCTTTATTCATCTATTTCTTTGGGTATTAATACACATTCTTGTTCTTGGATTTCTTGCCACCCAACTTTTTCAAATCAGCCAGCGGAGCTAATAATGGTGCCAGCAACAAAGACAGCACTTTTAATATCACATTGGGTTTTTTCTGTGTCTCGCCATAGTAGCCATAACCATATCCGTAACTTCCATAGCCATAGCCATAGCCATAGCCATAACCATAGCCATAACCATAACCCTTGGCCTGCTGGTTTAGACCGTTGAAGACCAATGCCATGCGGCCAAATTTGCCGCTTTCATACAAGGGATTCAACAAATTGGACAAAGCCATTTTGGGCGTGTGATCTTGTCTACAAACAAACAAACTCACATCTACCAAAGGACTCAACAACTGCGCATCCGTAACCAATCCTATCGGTGGACAGTCAATCACCACTCTATCAAACTTCTCTATCAACAAATCCAACAAATCGGCGTATCGCGTAGAACCCATGATCAATTCCGCGGGGTTTGGAGGGATGGGGCCTGAGGGGATTACCCATAAATTGCTCATACCCGTTTCAAACATTACCTCTTCCAAGGTGGCATTGCCACTCAGGAAATTGCTCAATCCAATCCGCTTGCCAATGGCAAAGTGCTTCGCTACGTTGGGTTTACGCAAATCACTCTCAATCAATACAGTGGTTTGTCCAGTCAATGAGTAACTGATCGCCAAGTTGGTTGAAATAAAACTCTTACCTTCCCCAGGCACTGAACTACTCACCAATATTCTGCTTTTGTTTGGAACTGCCGTGGGGAAATAACTCAAATTGGTTCTCAAACTTCTGAATTGTTCCGCAATCAGAGTACGGTTCCCATCTTTCATCACCAAAGGGGATTCAGAATCTACCTGCACAATTTCATCCAATACTGGGATTTGGGTGGCGCGCTCTATTTCCGAACGATATTGCAATTTGTAATTAAAAAACTGCCGCAAAAACAGAATCAAGGCCACCAAACTGATTCCGAAGAACAGTGATAATCCGTAAGTTCTTCCCACATTGGGACTTACTGGAGAATAATTAGCAGCCGCCGCTTGCAATACCTGTACATCACCCAAGGTGCCGGAATATTGTATGGCTGCTTCCTCTCGCTTTTCCAACAAGAAGGTATAGAGTCCGTTCTTTACTACTTGCTGTCGGGTAATGTTCAACAACTTGCGTTCTTTGCTTGGAATGTCACGCATCAAATCGGCATATTTTCCGGCTTTGGCGTTGTACTCCCTGCGCAAAGATTGAAGGTTCTTTCTTACGTTTTGGATGCTTTCAAACAGGCTTTCCTTCATGGTTTGGATTTCCTGTTTGGCGGTGATCACCAAATCGCTTTTATCGCCGTTGCGGGCTTTGATTTCCTGTAATTTCAGTTCGGCCTCATACAATTTTGTCAACAAACTGCTGGTATAGCCCCCATCGGGCAAACCAATCAAGCTGGGCACCATGCCTGGGTTTTTGCCTCTGCCAATCACATATCTTTCGAGGTCACCAAGCAAGGTCAATTGCAAATCCAACTGGGCCAACATCTTGTCGCTCTCGGCAACATTTTCCATAAACAATTCCGACTCTGCTGATATATCGGCAATGCCATTGCTGCGTTTGAAGGCCTCTAAACTGCCTTCCACCGAATCCAAATCTCCACTCAACACACGCAAACGCTCATCCACAAACTGTATGGTGTTGCGCGCCTGCATCAATTTTTCGTCCATGCTCACACTTTTGTATGCCTGCATCATAGCGTCCAACATCTTCACCCCTTTTTGAGGAATGTTGGTGGTTAAACTCAAATTGATAATACTGGATCCTTTATCGGCGGGTTTGGCTGTAAACCCACCGGCATTTACGCCGGCGGCGGTTCCTATGGAATAAATGGATAGGGAATATTTGGTTTTGGCATCCCCACAGGCTTTGGGATTGCCACATTGTAATACCACTGCATTGCCACCCAAATTGATGGGATGGTTAAAGGGATAGAGTTTTCCATTGATGTTCAATCCACGGCTTTGGGCGTCGCAAGAGAAATCGGCTTTGAAATCCACCACTGAATCAGGTTGCATCAAAACCACTTCAAAAGGCAGGTTTTGGTAGCTCTCTAATGAAGATACTTTGCCATGAGATTCTATCCGGACTTGCAATTTGGCCAATTTGGCAGCCAACATTTTGATTTTGTTGGATTGCAATACGTACAATTTGTCGTTGATGTTGTTGCTAGACTGTCTGCTACCTTCACCACCCACTAAATTTGCTACCATGGTATTGATGCCTTCCTTTTCGGCTTTGATCATCATGGTGGCATTCACTTGGTATTGGGGCACCTGATAGCGCAGATTCACAAAAGCCATAAACATGGCCAACAGGGCACTGAGGATGAAATAAGGCCAATAGGGCAGGTAGTCCTTAAACAGGATTTCTTTAATCGGGATAATTTCTGGCTTGAGGTCTTTTTCCTTGTTCTCCATCTTATTTCACTAGGCTGTTAACAAAAAGCACCAAGATGCTGAGGGTAGAGGTAATGCTGGTTACCAAGGAAATCACCGCTACATTGGATTCCACAAATTTGAGTTTGTTGGGCTCCACGTAAACAATGTCGTTGGGTTGCAGATAGTAAACCGGACTGTTAAAAATCTCCTTGTTGGTAAAATCCACATGGATCACTTGTCGCACACTATCAATTTGTCTGATGATCAAAATATTGTCTTTTCTATCTGTCCATTGTATTCCACCAACCATACCTAGGAATTGTAAGATATTGGTTTTTTGGTTCATGATTACCACCGTTTGTGCGTGGGTGGTTGTCATGAAGGTGACGCGGAAGTTCAACATCCTCACATTCACAATGGGGTCTTTGATCCAGGGCGTGAGTCGGCTTTGGAGTGTATCCCGCAATTGCTCATGAGTATAACCTAATATGTTGATGGTACCCAATTTGGGAAATTCAATGGTACCTTCTTCATTCACAATGTAACCGATCATACCCCCACCTTGTCCACCTTGCTGCATCATCATTTGCTGCCCCGCTTGGCCGCCTCCCATGGGCGCGTTGAAATAGGCGGTGGTTTTGTCGTCCAAGCCATAAACCATGATACTCAGCTGATCGCCCCGCTGAATGATGGGCTTGGGCTGTAGCATGCTGGCTGTATATGTGGTATCCTTGAGTCCTTGAAACAGGATTTGGTTCTTGTAGCGGTAGCAACCGCTGAGGGTAAATGCCAAGAAGATCAACGTGGCAGCGACAAATCGCTGACTTAGTTTGAACCAGTGGTTTTGAGAGTTTTTGTTGTTTTTCAGCATTTTACTGATTTTTTCGCAAATCTACGATGAAACTTTTACAATCTGCCATCCACCCATGTGTGTGGCAATACGGCTTTTACGTCGTAGAGAACGGCTTCGGACAGCATAAACTGCCTGACATCCATTTCTAAAAATTCTTTGTGGCTCACGGCAAGGATTACCGCGGCGTATTTGTTTGGATTGGGTGTGCTTTGGGATTGGAGATTAGTCCAAGAGCTCATCACCAACTGATACTCATGTTCTACTTCTACGTGTTGGGCATGTGGATCCACCACATCCACATCCACACCGTAAGATTGTAATTCATGCACCACATCTATCACTTTGGAGTTGCGTAAATCCGGACAGTTTTCTTTGAATGTGATTCCCAAAACCAAGGCTTTGGCACCTTTTACGGTTTGGTTTTTGGCAATCATCAACTTCACCACTTTGGAGGCAATGAAGGCACCCATGTTGTCGTTGATTCTGCGCCCGCTATGAATCACTTCTGGAAAATATCCCACGCTCTCAGCCTTGCTGGTGAGGTAGTATGGATCCACTGAAATACAATGTCCGCCCACCAAACCCGGTTTGAAGGGCAAAAAATTGAACTTGGTCCCGGCAGCTTCTAGCACTTGTGTGGTATCGAGGCTGAGTCGGTCGAAAATCAGGGCCAATTCGTTCACGAAGGATATATTGAGGTCTCGCTGACAATTCTCAATCACTTTGGCGGCTTCGGCTACTTTGATACTGGGCGCTTTGTAGGTCCCGGCCACAATGATACTTGCATAGAGCTGATCCACAAATTCTGCGGTGGGCGCATCGCTGCCGCTGGTGATTTTCCTGATTTTGGTGAGGGTACGTTCTTTGTCGCCCGGCACAATGCGTTCTGGGCTATACCCGCAGAAAAAGTCCTGGTTGTATGTGAGGCCGCTGCCTTGTTCGAGCAGGGGCACGCAATCCTCCTCGGTACAACCTGGATACACGGTGCTTTCATAAATCACCACATCCCCTTTTTGTAGCACTTGGGCCAGCATTTTGCTTGCGCCTTTGAGCGGAGACAAATCCGGCTTTTTGTGTGCATCAATGGGTGTGGGTACGGTTACGATGTACACATTGGCATCGGCAATGTCATTCAGCGCTGAAGAAAACTTGAGCTGGGCACTGTTTAGCAGTTGCTCGGCCGTCATTTCTTGGGTGAGGTCTATGCCCTGAGACAGTTGCTCTATTCGGGTGGTGTTGATATCAAATCCCACTGTGGGATACAACTTGCCAAATTCTACTGCTAAGGGAAGGCCCACATAGCCTTGGCCAATGACAGCAATTTTTGTTTTTGTTAGGGAAAAATTCAATTGAAAAACAATTTGGGGATTGAAGTGTTTTTAAAGCTTCGCCCTTTCAGTCACATGGGGCAACCTAGGGCACGCAATAGAAAGACACAATTTGCGAAGCCACAAAAATAGCGAAATCCCTATGGGTTTGTTGCGATTTTCACAAAGGAAAACCACCTCTTTGTGAATTATGCAAATGTTACGTAAAACTTACGGATTCGGGAACAAATAGAGATTCAAGTATTTCGCCTTTGTTGCGCTGAGCTCGCAGCGCTCGGCGAAGTGTCGGATGGCGCCTTCTTTGAACTGTTTGTGGGTTGGTGCATCCATGGTGACAAATTTGTCCAGCGCTGCGGCAAAACTCTGCGGCGAATACTCAGCTACTACCCCGGCTTTGACATCCCACAATTGCTGCCATGGGGTATTGGGTCCAACCAGAATGGGCACTCCCGCGGACAGCGCTTCTGCCATGGCATGTCCAAAATTTTCGGAAATACTGGTATTGATAAGCAGATCACTTTGAGTAAGATGTTCGGCAATTTCGTCTACGCCAAGTTCACCCAAATATTTCACTTGGTGTTGGGTGGGCAAATTATTTATGGCGTTTTGAAACTCAGAGAAATAGGGTTCATTTTGGTATCCGCCAATGAAATTTCCAGTGGTTGGACAATCCAGCATTTGCAGGGCTTGTAGCAAGAGCATGGGATTTTTCTCGGGGCTAATTCGGCCTACAAACACCCAGTTGAGGTGGTTGGGGATTTTTTTGTATTCGCGGTTTTCGCGGTACAGACTTCGCGGCACGTTGGGCATTTGGAGAATTGGATTTTTTGTCGGTCCCAAATTTTGTGAAATTTCGGAACTTGATTTATTGTCAATCAAAAACGCACCTCTCCCCAGATATTTCGTAATTTCTTTCGTCTCTTGGTCGTTGGTACTATGAAAAATCACATTTTTATAAGCATTCAATCGCTTCAACACCCAAGCCACCGGTGCTTTTAGCCACCGTTTTTGTTTCAGGGCTTGCGGGGTGAGCATGCCACGGGGAGAAACAATGATTTTATTAATTGGCGTTGTTTCACGGAAACTTTGCGCAGCCAAGAGCGGCAAGATCGAAAACTTGATGCTCCACAAACCTTGCGTGTGAATTACATCTGGCTTCAATTGCCGGATCAACTGCTTCCAAGTGTTTAAGTTCAATCGCTTGGGATGCCAATACTGTACTTGGGCCTTCCCTACCTTCAACCATTTGTCTTGCTCCGCTGGCAAGGGTTCCGTTGCTCCGTAATCGAACAAGCCACATACGATGAAAAATTCCAAATTTTCATCATCGCCCAAAAGGTTCACCAAATTCTCAATGCTGGTGATTGGTCCACCCGCTTTGTGCGCCGGTCTATACCAATCAATGGCAATGAGTATTTTGGTTTTGGGGTTCATAAGAGTGCTTAAAAAATTCCTTTAGGATTTCGCATCAAAATTACATCTCGCCAATGCGGTTTGCATCAGACCCCACAAAGTTTTTGCGCTCAATCAGAAATTGTCCTTTTCGCATCCCATCCACAACCTTTCACACAAAATTGTTTCACTTCACAAAAATTTGCTCGTTTTGAAACATACAATGAACGGTTTCCATCGGATATAATTCACCCAATCGCAGAAACGCGATGGATTATTTGTAACTTTGTACCTTTATAAAAAATCCTTTCCCCATTGAAAACCCTCACCCAGCTGCGCACCCTATTGAAACCCAATTTTTTATGGCTGTTGTTGGGCATTTCATTGGCGGTGGGCGTGAATGGAATCTTGGAATCGCAGTTCGAAAACGAGATCCTCAGCAACATCGCCCAGAAGGTG
>JACCDJ010279159.1_pt1 | contig 27125 bp, 30 predicted proteins | sample 7444481 | NCBI WGS metagenome assembly JACCDJ01 (sample SAMN15323435, study PRJNA562643) | freshwater metagenome | isolation source: river surface water | place: USA:Blue River Watershed | collected 2017-08-15 | reverse complement strand
ACCTAAAAAAATATAATCTTTTTATGGAGTACATGGATAAATACGACCAACTTTTAAAGTTAATAACTGAGGAAGTTGAAATAGATGGTAAGAAATATTTACTTAAAGATGAATTTGAGAAATTCTTCGTTAAAGGTAATAAGACTGCCGCTACTAGAGTTAGAAAGTTTATGCAGGAGATTAAGAAAAAATCTCAAGAAATTCGTGATGATGTTCAAAACTACAGAAAATCAATCTAAATTTCTCAATAATCATAAAAAGTCAGATTTTAATCTGACTTTTTTTGTTTTAATATATAACGTATAAAGTATTTTCAAATTAATATATACACTATGAAAAAATTCTCAAATATAACAGGACAAAAAGTTGCAGAAGAACCAAAAGTAGATATCAAAATAACTGAAGCAGATGTTTTTAAATCTAAAGTGATGTCTCTAATGGATGACTTTTTAAGAGTTCAGATGTATGGTCCTATAACAAGATACCATGTTGCAGGAACAATGAAAGTGGCCGGTAAAGAGTTATTCATAGAAGCACTTATGGACTTATTAGATGCTAAATCTAATGGTGATAAAATAAAGCTTCTTGAGTCTTTAAAGTCAAAAATGACTGATTGGAAAGTTATAGATGAAACAATAGAAATATTAAATTCAAATGATTCTGGTTTATTTAAGCAAAAGTCACACATAAAATCACTATACAATAAATATAAATCAGACACATCTTTCTTAATTGAACAGACTGAATCATCTGCCAAGAAGATTAAATCAACTGAGAATGCTCTATTAAAACATAGAGCTTGTGAATCTCTTTTGGAAGATCCTAATTATAATTCAGACGTGATTAAACAAATGTCTGAAAAATACTTAGATAGATACAATCAACTTTCAAAATAATTACTTAGTTGTCACAGATCTAAAATCTGTTAGTATTTTATTTTTAAGTGTTCTGAACTCTGAATCTAATTCATCCCAAGTCCACTCTTTTGAAGATATTTTATCGTATATAAAATTAGCTTCAGAGAAGTCATAAATTTTTCCAGCTTTTGCAATTTGAATACCAAACATAGGAATTCTAAGACTGTGAAATAATGATTTAATACCAATATAATAGTCACCTTGTTCAATTTTCTTTTTACACTTAACCCATGAGTTTGATGATATGTGAGAAAAAGAGTGCCTTAAAGATGGTATATTAGGTGTCCAATTAAATTTAACATCTTCCTGTAATCTAAATTCTTTTGGTGCAAAAAATGCCTCAACAGTACTTGAATGATGATCCCTCAAATTTTTGAGAAATTGATCCTCAGTCATAACATGAATATTAAAATCACCGGAACGAATCTCTTGGTTAGTATTTGGCGTATTAGCAACCATAATTAAATCCCAATCGGAATTATGAGTAGTAGTTCCGTAAACTTGACTACCAAAAATATAAATGTTTTTTACTCGAACAGGATGTATTTTCGATCTTTTAATTACTTCTTCTGCTGTTGGTATCATAGTAGTCCTAATTCTTTAAATATATCATCTCTTTGTCTTGAAACTTCTTCAAATAATGTGTATGGTATAAATGTGGTTACTCCTAAATCATCAGTAACCTTAACCTCTAAAAATCCATTATAACCTACACGACTTTCCTCTACTAAATATAATTTATCAAGTGTAAATGATTTGCGTTCTTTAATACACTTAACATGTAATCCACTTTCTATCTTCATCATAGATTTTAACCTATGATTTAACTCATTTGTTAGTGATTTTATATTGCATTTTCTCAAATCTAAATCTTTTTCTTTTGAGTAGTTTATAAACTCGTCAATAAAGTCTTGGGTCATTTTCAACTCTCTTGAGAATAGACTTGGTTTTTTTAATTTATTTAAATAGTAATGTCCTCTAGATAGATAACCATCATAAACATCAATTCCATTTTGAATGAAATAGTTAATAATTATAGGTATTCCACTTTCTAAGCCTGAACAGTAAGATGCATTACAGGTTCTTGTATATCTTCTATTTACTTTATAATCAACAAATACTTTTATAAAATCATCTTTACTCTTTTTAAGAAATATGTTTTTAACTTTTTCAGTATTTGTTAGTTCCGCAACTTTTAACTTTAGTTCTCTAAGTGATATAGTTTCATCATAAATAACTTTTTGATCACCTGTTTTAGATGTGAGTTTTATAAATGATATAAAATCAACAAATTGATCTAAACCTACATTTGTTAGTGAGTCTCTAGAAACCTTAGCATCTTCAAAATCTTGAAGGATGGGGTATTCTTTTTTTACCTCTTCGAGTAGTTCTAAATTATACTTTATATTCTCGTATGTTAAAATCATATGAGCAAATATAAATAAAAAAAATTACTTATTCCTAAAGTTTTCGAATTTTGCAATTATCTTTTTGTTAACATTGTCTATGGTTATTCCCTTTTCAGGTTTCATAGCTTTGTTAACACCAGCTTTAATAAAATCTTCTTTAGATACTTGACTAGATTGTCCAGACTTACCTACTAAGTGAAAAGTATAATTTTCATTAGTATCTTGACCAGTGAATTCTACACCTTTAGTGTCGTACTCAACAGACTTACCTTGTTCAAAAGTTTCGATTTTATCTTTAAGATTATCCACAAATTCTCTAGCAACCTTCTTCATAACATCAGTGTATTTCTCAGTTTCATAAGCTGCTTTCATAGCGTCCTTATTATATTTCAAAAATCCCCATCCTTGAATATTGGTAATAGAAGGGTGACCACCAGAGTTTCTAGTAATTAATTCCCAAACGGATATTTTATATTCCTTTAATGTAGACATTTGAGATTCACTTAAATCATCATAGATAGTATTCATTGCTTCTTTAAGCCCAGATTCATTTATATCTGTTATTTTACCGTTCTTATAAATACAATCACTGTAAAATGCTTCTAAATCAGAATATTTAAATCCAACGCCTACATAATCAGGACCTTCTTCTTTTTGCATTTTCTTCCAATCTTGTGATGTCTCAAATTCTTTCTTTATACAATCCAAAGAAATAAGAATTTTTGTTAGTATTGGTTGGTGTTCAGCTATAACTTCTTTTGCAATTTCACCTAAGTTAATATCTTTTAACTTTTTCTCTTTAAATGGATTACAACTAACTTGTATAAGACCCATTGCCCATAGTATACATATAAAATTAGATTCTGGGAAATTCTTAAAAGGAACATATCTATCATAAGATCCTGGTTGTATCATATTACCACCACCATATTGAATAATAATTTTATGTTTATCATCATAATGAACACCTTTACCGACTTTAGCACCTTTAACAGAAGAAAGATATTGATGTCTTTTACTTGTTGGATCAAACTCACTAACTTCCCCAGTATCTGGATCTTCAATGAATCTATAATTCTTCATTCTTTCAATATACTTAGCAATGTTTTGCATTAGAACTTCTGGCTTGGCTAAGACACCAGCTCTATCAGATACACGAGCATTATTAATATAGTGTTTAATGTTATTATACATTGAGTAGAGTGATGGATTACAATCTAAAACCATACATTCTAAGATATTCTTATTAATATGATCTCTTTTACCATCAAGACTTTTAACTGTAATTCTCTTATTCTTATAAGCTAATAATAATCTATTAACTACAAATCCCATCATAAATCTATTCTTCTCACCTGATTCTTCTCTCTTATATTGGAATATTGAATTTTGAATATCATCTGGTGTAATGTTATGTCTTAAAAAATTAGCAGAGTCTACTGTCTTTATTAACTCAATATCACCAGGTGTAAACACATCTGAATATGAAATTTCACCTGATATAATCTCAACATTTGATCGAGCTGGCTTGAAATATGTACCTTCTGTATCACCAGCACCTACTTGCTTATCGTGGTGGTCTGATTGTATTTTAAACATTGGTTTACCGTGTGCAAAATCTACAAGAACACATAAATTACCTTCTTTATGGTTTTTAATAGCAAACTCCATACCACCATATTGTATTTGGTGAGCATCAACAGTTTTTACTTGATAATATGTCTCTAAGAAATACTTCATAGCAAGTGCAGATGTAACACCATCAAGATCTTTGTGGAAATAAATCTCAGCAGTTTTCATGTCACCGATTATTTTCTTGATATTTCTTATACCGACTTCTTCATTTACAAATGAGTTATATTTCTTCATATTGATATTTTTGTTTTATTTACTATATATTAAAAATAATATTGAACTAGGAGTACTCTCTACGAAAACTTTGGTCAACTCTAAATCATAATAATCTAATTTAGATACAATCTCTGACTGTCTTTCTAAAAAATCATCAGAATTTATATACTGAGACAATTCCCATGGACTCTTTTTATTTAGTGGAATCAGCCTAACTTGTGAGTAATATTTAAATCCTAATTTTATATCCTGATCTGTGATTTTAACATCGACTACATTAAATTGATGTAGTCTTTTACCAAATACACAAGTCACTTGAAAATCATCCATGAAATCACTAAATATTTCTATAATGTCATCTCTTTCGACATTCCAAATTTCTTCACTACTTTCAAAATATCTTAGGTATTTCATTTCTTAAATCCTTTTATATCGTCTTTATACGATTTCTCTTGAGAGTCAAATTTAGTATCAAAGAAGTTATCAGTGGTTCCAACAACTTTAGTATCTGAAGATATTGTAGCATATGGTCCAAGTTCACCACTTCTGAATACACCACCACTCATATCACCATTTAGAACACCATTCATAAAGTAACAATTAGTAAGACTACTATTTTCAACTCTACAACTAAGAACCTTGGATCCTATAACATCTGATGCCTCTATTTTAGATGTTGACATTTGAGAGTTATTTATCTCACATCCGTAAAAATTTGAATGTTCAAATATTCCCTCCATTATTCTACAATTAACATATTCATATCCATTTAATGTTAGAGTACCTTTTATATCACCATCAACAATTTCCATTTTTTGAGTAGCGGTTATATAATTAATTATACAATCTTTTAGATTATCAGTACCTTCAATTAAGTCATAAAGCTTTTCATATATTTTACCAAAATATGAACTAACGAGTTCATACATATTACTCTGGTCTATTTGTATTTGAATTGTTGGAAATTCAACAATGAAGTTATCATATTTTGAGAATGACTTAAATTTATTAATATTTTCTTCCAAATATAATTCTAACTTATCAGCATCATTTTGATTAAATCCAACATCTATTGAGTTATAACTATCCAGTATAAATCTATCTAAAAAATATACAATATTTCCAGTATTAGACTCATAATTAATACCACCAATATATCTATACTCAACCCTTTGACTTTCTTTATTGTCGTTAATATGTAAGAAATTTATACCAAAATACTTATTATCTGGTAATAGAATATTATTTTTAACAGAATCGATAGGTATATTAAAGAAGTCATATTCTTTAAATGGTATTATACTCTTAACGGATTTTGCATAAATATTGCCTTTTCTTGATGGAAAGAATCTATAAATCTCATCTTCATCAGTATTTAGAATCAACTTTAAAACATTTAAATCATTCAAATCTTTATCATCTTTGAAAGATATATTAAAGTGTATTGAAGACTTATCATTGGTGTATCCATAATTTTGAATGAAATTAAGTATTTTGATTAGATAAAATTTAGAATCATTATAATCCATAGGTCCAGTAACTAACTCAACCATGTTAGAACCCCCTGATAAGTCAGGCTCTATTTTAAAGTTTTTAGAATCAGGTGTGAATCCAGAGTGATATTGTCTAAAGCCATGCACTTTAACAGGATCTAATTCTTTGTTTAAAAGCTCTAAAGTTTTATAAAATGATAAGTCCTTCATATAGAACTCAAATTCAAATCCTACTCTGGCCTTACTAAGCTTACTATATTCATGTATAAATTTTTCGGAATACTTTTTCATATTTTTATATATTAAATTCTATCTTGTGAAACTATTATAGAGAGACATGTGTGTAGAATATATAAAAATATAAAATGAAAAATAGTCTACATGGACATCGATAATAAAATGACTTTCTTCTGTGTTTACTGTAAAACAAGGAAAAAGTTTGATAAGTTTATAAAGGTTAATAAGATAAAGAATAAGTATATAATCGATATAAAAAAAATTATCGAAGAAGAGGAAGTAAATTTTAAAGATGACAGGACTTATTTAAAAATTTTAATTTTCAATAAAATTCAACAAGCAATAGATAGAAAAAAAGACATATATTATATACCAGACTTTGATAATGAGTTTTCTATAGAAAAACTACTAAATCTTAAAAAAATATTAGGTGATAATAATTTCAATGTTTTAATCTTCTACAACGAGTTTAGAAAAAATCAAGAAGTAATTGATGATGTTTTTTCTAACTTATCTAAATTTTCAAATTCACAAATAATAAGAGATTACTAATTAGATAATATATAAAATAAATATTTTTATCTAAAATGGCTTCTGAATATACTGGTTCTCCATTAGGTCTTGTTCCTAATAATGCATTCACTTATGATGGTAAGAGTTCTATTTTTTCAAGTAAAAATTTTTTAAGAAATCCTGGGCAAAGTAAAAAAGGCCTATCAACACACCCACTTCAATTCGGAAATATATCCGACACACATTCTGACGAAGTTTATAATACTGGTACTCAAAATATAATTGATAAACTAAATGACTACCCATCTATGAGATTAAAATGGGCAGACTTTGCTTATTGCAAAGATTTTGGTGTTTATCCAAATAATAGATTAGTAATTTGTAGAAGATTTCCAGCACCAGTAACAGATGATTTGACATTCAATGGTGCAACTAAAGATTATACGGAACCAGTCTCAACATTAATAAGTTGGTTTGATGATCAAAAAAATGTGTTAGAATTTACAGTTGGTGAAAACTGGGATGATGCTGATGCATCTTTTAAATCACTTTTAAATGATGTGGGTAAAGAGATAGGTATGAAGAGCTCAAATTTCCAATTAGGTGATATACTATATTCTGGTTTGAATATTGTACCTTTACCAGGGGCGACTGAAGGACTTCAAAGAAGAATAATGGCAAAATTAGGTCTGATTGGTGATAATGAAACAGCAGACTTAATACCATCAGGTACTCCAAATTTAATTAAAGAATCTAAAAAGAGAGTGACTATAAAAGATGATGCAACGGGTTCTGGTCTAAAAGGTAAATTTAGTGTAAATGTGAAGTGTGCATGGGAACAAAAATTCATATCAGGAGTAGACCCAACTCTCATATACTATGATATTCTTCAGACAATATTGGCATTTGGTGGATCTGAGGCAGTTTTTTATTTGGGTAAAAAGTCTAATCTTTCAAAATTAGATTCTAGATTGCAAGACTTTTTAAAACCAGGAGGTGCTTCTAGATTAATTAAAGATGTCGTACAAGCTTTTGCAGACGAGGTTGAACAATTCAAAGAAAAGATAAAAAAAGTAATTAGAGAATTTTTTGATAGTAGTAGTTCTGGTTCAGATGCTAGCCTGTCAGAAGAAGAACAAAAGAAGCAAGCAGAACTCGCAAACCAAGAAAATGAAAAAACTATAAATAAAGCTATAAGTGGAACACTTGGTATATTAAAAAGTTTTGCATCTACTGTGATAAAAAGATATAGAGTTCAGGCACTGGGTATAGTAACAGCATTAACTGGTATACCAGCTACACCTTGGCATGTGACAATCGGTAATCCACTAAGACCAATATTTTCAAGTGGTGATATGTTATGTGAAGAGGTCACTATCAATTTAGGACCTCAATTGGCATTTAATGATTTACCATCCACAATAGAGGCTGAATTTAAATTAGTTAGTCAAAGAAATTTAGGTATAGATGAAGTAATGGAAAAATTAAGTTGTGGAGCTGTTAGAATAACAGTAGAACAACCAACATTCTGGAACCAATTAGAAGGAGATGGTGTTGTAAATGAATCTAATGAAGGTAAAAATACAGAACAACCACAAGGTCCTACGGCATCACCACCTGTAAATAATGAAGTTAAAGAAGAAGATGCTCCTGTAGTTGCAACTCAATCATCAGCTGAACAATCAAAGGTGGGAAATGAACCATCTACTGGGACAGCATCTACTACGGGTCAAACAGTAAATCCTGACCCAAATAGTAATGAACCAATATTGGGAAAAACAGAGCTACCAACCTCAACAGATGAAGAGTATACTGTTAAGAGAGGAGATACAATTTGGGGAATAGCTAAGAAAAAACTTGGTCCAAATGCTACTGATGCTGAAGTAAATGCTAAAATGAAAGATATTATTGCTAAGAATAAAAATAAGAATCCAGCAGAGGCTGACGGAATAGTTAAGGCTGGCCAGAACAGTGACCCAGACTTTATAGTACCTGGTGAAAAATTAATTGTATAAAATGAATGTAAGAGATATAAATATTCTTAAAAGAAGTGAAAGAAATGAGAATCTATACGATCTAACAAAACTAACTTACAGAACTACATTCGAAGAGGTTAATTTTAGTGCGTATAAGGTTCAAAAGGGAGAAGAGATGAGAATTGACTTGGTTTGTCAATCAATATATGGTAATGTTAATAATATTGATGTAATATTAAACTTTAATAATATAAGTAATCCACTTAATATAAAAGAAGGAACCATACTATATTATCCAGATCAAGAAAGCTTAGATAAGTTTAATATAAATGAAACCGCGGTTGAAAATGTTCAACAAAAAATATCAACAGCTGGAAAAGCAACTGCAGTTGATCCAGATAGAAAAGCATATGTTGAACAAAATTACTCATTACCACCAACTGTTTTAGATAGACCGACAGAACAGGTTACACTAACTGGTGATACTATACAGGTACAAGGTTTATTTAATAAATAAATTTAATTATGTCGTATCAAATAAAAAATGGTGAAATAGTAGCCAAAGATACTGAAGGACACACCAGGAAGTTTCCCAAGGCTAATGTGGATGTTGTTATATCCGAATGTAGAAGATTAGGTATAAGTAATAAGTATCTAATAGCCGGAATACTAGCTGTTATATCTAAAGAATCTGGATTTGTTCCAAAAAACGAAAATCTTAATTATAGTGAAAAGGGTCTAAAGGGAACTTTTGGCTCATACTTTAATCCAAGTAGGGCGAATGCAGCAGAGTATGCAAAGAAACCTGAAAAGATTGCAAATTATGTCTATGGTGGAACTTGGAATGGTAATAAATATTCACTTGGTAGATATGGTAATACTGTACAAGGAGATGGTTTTAAATATAGAGGTAGAGGATTTAATCAGATAACTTTTAAATCTGGATATGAAAAATATCAAAAATTAATTCCAAGTGTAATACCTAATCCAGATTTATTGAATAACCCTAAAGAGGCGGCGACCGCTAATGCTGAATTCTTTTTAAATAACTTCAAAAACAGTGCAAAAACAATAAAGGCAAACTACGGAAAGTCAGCCTTTGATATGTCAAGCTGGGATGAGGCTTTATTACTATGTGCTAACGCAAATGCTGGATTGGGAAAAGGCCCAAAAAATGAAAAGGTAATTTGGGCATATAACAACTCAAAGAAGTGTCATAAGTTTTTAATAGATTATTTAGAACAAAATCCACAAGGATCAGATTTCCCACCAGATAATCCATCTAATGTTGATAATAATGCACAAAATGCTCAAAATAATCAGCCGGTAGATAATACACAACCAACATCTGCTGAACAAGAAAATGCAGAACAGGGTTCAAATAGCCAAAGCAATGACCCTAATAGTAATAACAATGTTAATAACGGTCAACCAGTTACAATACTTACTCAGTTTTTTAAACCTAGTGTTTCACCAACTCCAATAAATTTCAAAGTTGATGAATTAAACAAGAGTGATAAAAATAAGGTTCAAAAGCAATTAGGATATACACCATTTGTTTATTATAATGGAGTTCCAATAGGTTATAAAGATGTTAAAAACGTTAATCTTTATCACAGAGGAATTCTACCTTCAATTGAAATAACATTTGTTGATACCTGGGGATTATTTAGACAAGATGCTTTTCCATATGATGATACATTAATAACAATTTATCTTAACTCTAGATCTAAAAATCTAAGAAGTATTCATATGGATTTTAAAATATTAGACTTTAAAGATAATGGTGATAATTCCTATACAATAAATGGTATATGTAATATTCCTGAGATATTTTTAAGAAAGTTTACAAGTTATAGTAAGAAAACTTCACATGAAGCTTTACAAGAAGTTGCCAAACAGTGTAATTTAGGATTTTGTTCTAATATACAAAATAGTGATGATAAAATGTCTTGGATTAATACTGGGTTAATGGTGAAAGATTTTATTGAAAATGTTATAAATAACTCATATGTATCAGAGACATCATTTCAACACGTCTATATCGATTTCTATTACAATATATGTTATGTTGATATTTATAAAGAAATGGAAAGAGATGTGTCTGATGATAAAATGATATCATCATTTGGTTATAAGTTTTTAACTTCAGAAGAAGAAAATGAAGAAGTTGATGAAAAAGTTGTTGATATGGTTCTTTTGAATGATAAATCTGTAAAAGACTCAAATGCATTTATTTTAGAATTTGAAATAGTTAATAAGTCAACAAAAGTATCTTTGCAAAAGTCTTATAGAACAAGATCAAAATACTATGATATTATTAACAAAGAATTATTAATTTTTGACGTTGAGTCACAAACATCAGATGGTAGTAAAAGCATAATTTTAAAATCTCGACCAAATGATGATAAATTTTTCCAAGAAAATACTAATAATGTTTACTTAGGAAAACTAGATATGTTCAACGAGGGTGAGGGTAATATGCATAAGAACTATAACTATTCTATTCCACAGAATAGACAAAATTTAGATGATATAACTAAAGTTTCGGCAAAGCTAGTTTTACCAAATTTAAACTTTAACTTATATGTATATCAGAAAATACAAATATTCTTTACACCACATAGACAGTCTTCAACTGAAGATCCTGTATATAAAAGAATATCAGGTGATTGGTTAATTACCGGAATTGAGTTTAACTATGATAATGGTTCGCAAACTCAGGTAATAACCGCTATTAAAAGAGAACTTACACTATTGCCTGATGAGATTGATAACACACCAAGAAGGAGAAGAAATGATTCAGAAAACTCTAATCAAAATAGTCCGAATGAGTTATCTCCAAATGATACTCCACCAAATGATCCAGTACCAGGTCAACAGCCAAGTAATGTAGCAAATACACAAAATCCTGATAAGCCTCAGTCTCAGGAGTCAACCGATTTGCCTGGAAATAATTTAACAAATCCGCCAGGAACAAGCTCAAAACTTCTATACATATCAAAAGATAAGAAGTATATAATAAATCCAAGTGAGGGAGTGGCTGGTAAGAGATTAAAAAAGGTACTATCCGATCTTCAAGCTCATTTAAGAGCAAATGGATATCCAGAAGCTAAAATTGGAAATCTTGGTGTTATGAGAGATTTATACGGAGCAGCTTATCCAAGTAGTCCAGCAAGAGCTAAGGGATCATTACACGGTGCAGGATTGGCGATTGATACGACCTGGTCAATTCCTGGTAAAAAATGGGATAGTATAGGTGATAATGGTAACTTAGCGAGCGATTCAAAATTAGTAAAAACTATTTGGAATTGGGTAGTATCACAAAAAGATCTTAAATGGGGTGCTGAATTTGGAGCAAAGAGTGGAAGTAATCCATCTGCAGGTGTAGTTAAAGGTAGGGGAATAACAGAGTTTCACCATTTTGAGCTAAAAACAGAATATATTAAACAATATTGGGATCCTTGGTCTAAACATTTATCAGATTTAGGATTCAGCGCTAATAATTTAGATAGTACATCTAAGTTGCAAAAGCTTTACGAGAAGTTATTGGCATAAATTAATATATAAATCATGAAGTGGATTAAAAAATATGCTAGATTTAAAGAGTCTTTGAATATAAACTTTTCAAATCAAATAAATCTAGTTGAGTCTTTATTAAAAAATCACGACAATCTTTTAGGGTCTATATCTGCAGAAGAAGTTAATATGATAGATACTTTATTTTTAGATGCTGATAAGTACAAAAATAAAATAGACTTAGACTTACTTTCAAGTAGCTCTGAAATAGGAGTTGACTTTATAAATTCACTTTCATCAATTGGTTTAAAAAAGTCTTCTATTCAAAACTCAGATGACTTTGAAAACTTTATGAATAAGCCTTGTAAGTTTATGTTTATTTACAAAATAGAATCTAACGAGTTAGAAAATCCAGAATACATTTTATTTCAAAATTGGAATGAGACAATAAAAAAGTGGGATGATCTCAAAATGTATAGTGTTAAAGATAACATACAGAAATTTTACGATAAATTAACTAGTAGAACGATTGAGATAATTGATGGCGATAAAAACTACATTTATACAACTTCAAATGGAAACGACTGGGTTTTACAGAACTCTTATAATGAGGATGAAACATATAAAAGGAGTTTAAGAAAAGAAGATATCCAAAAAGTACTAGACGAAAGAAATATAGAATATAAAGTTATTTAATTTTATTTTCAATAAAACTTAAAATCACTTTAACCTTATCATCGTCACTTGATTTTAACCACTTAAACGTGTAAGTTGATTCTAAGAATAATATCTGACTTTTATAACCTTCTATTTTACTTTTTATAATAGATAATATTTCCTCATCATATTCGAAGTTAATCATTAGTTCTGAACAAACTTTATAAATTGTAACAAAATCTTTTGATTCGTAAGCATTAGTAGCCTCAATATATAACTCGTTTAATTTTTTATTTTTTATTTTATCTGGATGTGTTATCTTAACTATATCCCTATAAAGTTTTTTCACCGGAAGATCTATTGATTCTTCTAAATCATCTTGAACACCATTAGATTCAACATATCTAATCTTTCTTTCAGAGTTTTCTTGCCATATACTTTTTAGATCTGGATATTTATCTAATACATTATCAACAGATTCTAAAAAAAATTTATCACTCTGTTTTATAATCTCTGATCTGTAAATATAGTCAGACTCTACGAATTGTAACTCTCTTATTAATCTTTGAAACTCGAGATACTTTAAATTAGCCATTTTTATTGATATTAAAATATTAGCTGTATGTTTTAATATATAATAAAATTGAAGCTATCCAAGATGAAAGAATTTTCTTTATACGAACTTTATAAAATACTTGAAAAAATGAAATCTACGGATTTTTATTCACAAGATGAATTAAAAATTGTAGAAGAACTAATTAGTAAAAAAGAACTAATATTGGAAAATACATCTGCTACTGGTGGACCAGCTGGTGCAGCAGGTTCTTCAAGTATCGGAGTTGGTAGTGCTGGAGTTGCCTTGGCTAATACATCAACAGCAGGAATGGGTGGTGTGGTTTCGTCACAGCCATCAGCTTTCCCTGGTGCATTAAATGGCACAAATTGGATATCAGGTGGTGGTCAACAAGGTAGTGGTGATATATCGGTTCCTTATAACCCAAGTGGTGCAAATAGAGTCTTTCAAAAATTACCAGCTTTTTCAAAAAAGAAAGAAGGCGATCCAAACGTAATTACTAAAAAATCAAGAACTAAGAAATTAGATATGAAAACAATTAAAGATATGTTATCAAATAAAAAGCCATCTGGTAAAATAATGAACTTTAATGACTTTGAGAAGAAAGACATCACTACTAAAGTAACAAAAGTTAAAGAAGGTAGAACATATGATGTTGCTAAGAAAGGTAAAAAAGAAACTCATGATGTTTCTAAATTTCAAGGAATGATAGAATCACATATTATAGGTTTAGGTGCTAAGATCAAGCAAGTTGGTAACGACTTTGAAATCCATTATGGAGGAGAGCATATAGCACAAGTAATGTTTAGAGAAGATTATATTGGAATTAAAAAAGAAGGAAATAAATTTCCAAAAGAATTTGAATATACTGAGCTTGGTAAAATAAAATCTGAAATTACCGACCTTATTAAAAAGGCAACTAAGTTAAATAAAGAATTTGGAAAAGGTTGGATAGAGAAATTTTAATAAAATGAGAATTAAACTATTTGAAAATTTCAAAAATAATGAATTACTTAACAGTGTAAAAGACTGTTTCCAAGAATTAATAGATGAGGATATTGCTGAGATAGCAGACTCTGAACAATTCACAGAAGAATTTAAATCATCTATAATTATATCTTGTACCATACCAAGTGGTAAATCATCATCAACATCATTTGATTCATTTTATAGTCAAAAGAAAAAGCATTTTGACTTATTAACAGAAGTAAAGAGTTGTGTAGATAGATTAAAACAAGTTCATAGTAACGATGTTGATGTTAATTTTGAATATTATTCAGATAGTAATGGAGACCTTCAAATAGATTTTTATATTTCCGAGGGAACTGGTAAAAGTGGCGATTTTTGGAAGATATCAAATGATGGTCTTGTTAGATTAGATTATGATAAACTTAGAGTTGTATTAAACCTACCAAATGTTAAATTCTCAAAATCTTTTAGTGGATATGGTTCATATTCTTTAAGTGTTTACTTTAAAGATAAAGAAGAATTAGACGAATATTCTAAGAAGTTAATAGATGATATGTTAAATCTTGAGGTTGATGGAAAAAAATTAGTTGCAGATCATAAGTGGTCATATAGTACATCTACCGGAGATGAAATTTCTAAATATAAAATATATCGAGAATATAATAGACATAGAAGTACTGGATATTATGATAGCAGAAAGGATATAGTTAATTATATCGATTTTGGATTAAACCCAGAATTAAAATATGCTTAAACATTTATCTGTTTAAATTATATCACATGTAAATAGTTCTAAATTTAGTGTTAAATAAATCTGAAAAGTTAATAATTTTAGGTAAATCCGGATCCGGAAAAGATTTTCTAATGAGAAAATTAGTAGAAGAAGGATTAAAAGGATGTCTTAAAATGACTACACGACCACAACGTGTTAATGAGATTCAAAATATTACCTATAATTTTGTAGATACTACTACTTTTGAAAGTAATTTAAAAGATAATAATTTTATTTGTTATCAAGAATTTGAAGTAACTCCTCTTAATAAATCACCCGAAGTTTGGTATTATGGAATAACAAAAGAGGAGTTTAATAACTCACAGGTATTTATAATGACACCAGGTGAGTTAGATCAAATAGATGCTGAGACAAGGAAAAAATGTTTTGTGGTCTATTTAGATATTGATAGACAAATTAGAGAAAATAGAATTATTAGAAGAAATGATAATAATGACTCCGTAATGAGAAGACTAGACTCTGATGAAATAGATTTTCAAAATTTTAGAGATTATGATTTAAAATTAACAGACCCAGAGTTTTTAGCATCCGATATAATTACACTAATGAATTAAGGCTCCGTGTAAGTTCTACCACTATCAATTATACTAAGTCCTTTTAATTGTCCATTTATAGAATTACAAATAGTTTGAGAATTGGAAATTGTATTTTCTAATATTGATAGTAATATATTTAGTATTGAATACATTTTTAATAAATTCTTTTCACTTTCATAAAATTGCGAGTTTGATATACTTTCAATTAAGTCAATTGTTAGTGATATAGTATCATTATTTTTAGATTTCATTTTAAGTATAACAATTTTAGGAATACCATTTTCCTCACAATCTCTTTCATAATCCCAAACAGTCTTGTTTATTAAATTTAATAAGCTTTTCCAAAGTTGAGATTGATCCATACTTTGGTAATCTTTATTTCTAACAAATTCTGATAGTGAGTTCTTATACGATTTTAAAAATATTGTTAAATATTTTTTAAAAATAATAGTTCTGTATTCAGTTGAAAATTGAAAAGTTGGAACTTTAGAATAAGTCCAAAAATCAATATAATTAAATATATCATGGTTTAATATATCTGATTCTGAAATTTCTTTAGTTGGCATTTCTTTAATCTTTCTTTTCATAAAAAATTCTATGAACTTATCCGTGAATTTAGACCACCATTCACCAAACCATTGACTTTTAATTATTGATGTTATTATAAAAACAAAAAAGGCTAATAATAAACCCACAACACCATGATCAACAAACATCTTGTATATTTCCTCTATTCCCATAGGATTATATATTAATTAATAGAAAACAAAAATCCAGGAAGGAGCGAATTTCCTGGATTTTTAACCCGTTGCGTAACAACTTTGACGGTCCTAAGCCGTCTAAAAATATATAGTATATATTAAAGGTCAGTGTGTAAATTAATATATAAATAAAAATTGATTAATTATGGATATTCGTTCCAACATAAACAAATTAGATACAATTTTAAAGGATAATTTTCAAAATGTCAAAATAGAAAATAAATCTACTAAAAAATTTGGAAATTATTTTGAGATAATAGTTTTAGAATCAAAAGAAGTTAAGATAATACTACCTTATAAGAACATTGAGGGAAAATCTACATTTGAATTTTATTACTATTCCAATCCACTGAATGAAGAATCAGATCTTATTTGTAGAGATTGTAACATTGAAAATATTAATCTAGTTGTTAAAGATATTATTGACAATAATAGATTTGATAAAGAATATTTAAAAAACTAATTAAATTATGAAATTTGTTGAGATTTCTTTTAGTAATATAAAAGGGGAAATTGAAAGATTTCTAAGAACAGAGCATAGCAAAGCTGGTATACTCTACTCACCTGCATCTCCGTACGGACAGATATTGAGTGTATTAGAAAATTTACATCAATTATCTTTTTTATATTTAAAAAACTCACTAAAGCAATATGATCTAAGTGAACCTAATTCGCTAAATGAATCTATTATAAAGAATGCGGCAATATTTGCAGGTCATATACCGGGAAGAAATATCTCAGCAACAGGTAATTTGAAGCTAACTGTTAAATCAGGAATCGAATTAGAAAAAGAATTAAAAGGTGGTAGAGTAACTTTTTTAAATAGAAGTGTTTTAAAGAATAAAACAAATTCTCTTGACTACTCACTAAATATCGGACAAGATAAAATAACATACTCTGTTAATAAAAATACACAAATATTTTTACCTATTATACAAGGTAAATTTAAAACAACAAACTTTACAGGAACTGGTAATCTTAATCAAACTTATCAAGTAGCTTTGACTGGTAGACAAGACGTTGAAAATTTTAATGTGGAAATATTGGTAAATGGAAGTTATTGGACAATAAAAAAACATCTATATGATTTAATGCCAGGTGAAGAAGCTTGTGTAGTAAGAACCGGATTTAATGGGGGTATTGATATAATATTTGGTAACGGAGGTTTTGGAAAAGTTCCACCAATTGGTGCTAACATTCAAGCTACATATTTAATTTCAGAAGGTTCCGATGGTAACATTTTCAGAAGAACACTTAACGATTGGAAGTTTCTAGATGATGCCACTGATGGATTTGGAGGACCAGTAGATGCCACTAAAATATTTGATGTAGCTATTTATAATGATATAAATTTTGGAGCTGATAAAGAAAATGTAACTTTTACTAAGAACGTTCTACCTATAGTTTCTAATAACTTTGTATTAGGACTCCCTCAACAATATGCATATGAAATAAAAAAATTAGGAGTCTTTTCACACGTTAATGCTTATGAAGACTTTGGAATTGTATATATTGTTGCTACTCCAAATATAAGACTATTTAAAAATCAAAATGCTGACTACTTCACAGTAGGAACAAGAGCATTTGAGTTAGATAGATATGAAAAATCAAAGATTGATAAATATCTTAGAACTAATGGTAATATTCAAATAACTAAAAAATATAGAATAGATTCACCAGTTTTATCTTACTACATTATGAATGTATTCATAATAAGATATTCGGATTCAACGGATGATTCTGTTCAGTCTCAAGTTATTGATAAGGTTTCAGAGTATTTTTTAAACTTTAGTAGAATAGATAGAATACCTAAATCAGATTTAGTTAAAGTTATTTCGGGAATGAATGATGTGCACTCAGTTGATGTTCAATTTATATGTAAGAAAAATGAAGAGTATCATAGAGAAGAAATAAAGCGTAAAGAAAATTTAAAATTAACAAATACAAAATTTGATGTTAATATTTCTAGAAACAAGAATAAGGACATACCTGTTCCAAATTCTGGATTAGAAGTAACTAAAACAAACTTAGATTATAAACCAAATGCTACTTTAGGTTTGGATCCTGTTTTAGGAGATATTATTTTTGAACCAAAAGAGATACCTATAATAAGAGGTGGGTGGTATGATAGAAGTGGAATTTATTTCTCTGATGATATGTCAAGTAGTGGACTAAAATCAATCAATATAATTAAAAAAGGTGTTGTTGATTCAAAATTAAGAAATAATCAAGTTTAATATGTTATACCAGAGAAAAGATTTACCTGAAATACATTATATGATGCATAGACATGATAATAATGATCAGTACGTTGATTATGAAAAGCAGATTTTAAATTCATCTCTATCACCTTATATGTATGAGAATGACTTAATGAATTCTTGGTTGAATAGAATGCAACCACTTGTATCAATTTTATTTGATCAAATGAATGTTATGAAAAATTTTAAAAACTATATGGTGGATAAATACTATTATAAACATAATAGATAAATAAAAAACCAATATTTAATTATAATATATAATAGACAAAGAAATTTTAAAACAATGGCAGAAAATAGAAAAATATCAGGATTTAAAAAATTCACAGAAATGAAGAGTGAGAATAAAGATTTAGAAGAAGTGAATTTGAGCGCTAAGCCAGATACGGATTCTGACAGACCTGGAAATCCAAATTTACCAGAAGATAGTAAAAAAGTACAAAGAATGCCATCAAGAAAAGGTGTTATACCACAAGATCAAAACTTAGAACTAGATAGTCCTATATCAGGTGAAGAGGCAAATGAGTCTAAGGTTAATATGTATGGTAAAGTAGCTAAATTTCCAAAGAAAACTAAAGCATCTAAAGCTTATAACTTTTTAGAAAATGTTAAGATTTCTAAAAATTCAATATGGTACATACTAATTGAGAAACAAGATAATGAGCTTCAAATGGTTAAGTATAATAACAAGAAAGGATTTGATATGAATAAATTTGTTCATGAATTAAAGTCTTTCTATCTTAAACAATACTCAAAAGACGCCAATATGATTAAACTAATAGAGTCAATTGAAGTTGGCGGTGCTGAGGAGTTCTCATCAATAAGAAACATTCCAAATGTTGAAATAGAAAAAGGTAAGAAACTTATTTCTAAAATAACTGAAGATTTAATCAAACTTTTAAGTAAGTAATTCACATGATTACACTATCTGAAAAGGCATATCAGAAAGTCAAACAACTTATGCAAGAATCAAACTATGATTCAACTTATTTTTTAAAAGTTGAAGTAATTGGTGGTGGCTGTTCTGGTCTTAAATACAACATGGACTTTACAAATCAATCAAGTGATGATGATCAAGTATTTGAACATCAAGATTTAAAAGTCGTTACAAATAAAAAATCACTATTATATTTAATTGGAACCGAATTAGACTATTCAGATGGTCTAAATGGTAAAGGTTTTGAGTGGCACAACCCTCAGGCTACACGCACTTGCGGTTGTGGAGAAAGTTTTTCTTTATAAACTTTTCTATTAGTAAATCTATAATTTATTGTAAAAAAATCACTCAAAAATAATGTCTAAAATCGATGTAGTTCTTGGTCTTCAATTTGGAGATGAAGGTAAGGGTAAAATTGTTGATTATCTATCACAAGATTACGATGTAATCGCCAGATTTTCTGGTGGTAACAATGCTGGTCACACTATCTACACCAAATCTGGTGAGAAAATTGTTTTACATTTGATACCATCTGGTATTTTAAATGATTGTATTAACATTATTGGTAATGGAGTTGTTATTAATCCATTTGCTTTGAAAGAAGAAATAGAAATGTTAGAAAAATTAGGTGTTGATGTTAAATCAAAACTTGTAATTTCTGATAAAGCTCACATTCTTTTACCTACACACGTTAAATTTGATACCGCCTACGAAATACAAAAAGGTAAGTCAGCTATTGGTTCCACACTAAAGGGAATCGGACCTTGTTATACTGATAAAATTGCAAGAAAAGGATTTAGAGTTAAAGATATATTTGATGAGAATTTTAGAGAAAAACTCAGAGTTAAATATTTAGACGATTTGACTTTAATATCATATTTAAATCGTTCAGACCTAGATTACTCACAAAAAGAACTTGAGCTATTCTATGAAGCTTGTGATTTTATTAAGAATTATAGAATTGAACAAACAGAGTTTCTTATCAATCAATACTTGGATGAAGATAAATCAGTATTGGCAGAAGGTGCTCAAGCAGCAGGACTTGATATCGAGTTCGGAACATATCCATATGTAACATCGTCACTAACAACAACATCAGGAGTTTGTCTTGGATTGGGTGTTGCTCCAAAAAGAATAGGAACTGTTTATGGTGTAATAAAAGCTTACTCAACAAGAGTTGGAAATGGACCATTTAAAACTGAATTATTTGACGAGGTTGGTGAGTTCATATCTAAAATTGGAAATGAAATAGGCGCAACTACCGGTAGAAAAAGAAGATGTGGTTGGTTAGACTTAGAACAGGTTAAATATGCATGCATGATTTGTGGAGTTGATCAAATCATAATGACAAAATCAGATGTATTATCTGACTTAGATGAAGTTAAGTTTTACAATGGTGAATATAAAACATTCAAAGGTTGGGGCAAATTAAATAGAAAAGGTATAGATAATAACTTTACAAACTATGTAGAATCAATTCAAAACGAATTGAGAACGCCAATATCAATTATTAGTTTTGGTACCAATAGAGATGATATAATGATGTTTTCAAGAGAAGTGCAGTCAGTTTAAAAATAAAAATATTAATGAATTATTTTCCAAATATAGATAAGGTTAAGTCAATAGCAGATATAATACAATTTGATAGCTCAAATTCTAAATCAAAATTAGAATATATCGTGTATACATATCTGCTAGAAGACTATAAAGTATTTGATAATAGTAAAGACTACTGGTTAACATCTACAATGATTGTTAATAATCTTTTGAATAAAGACTTTCTAAAGCTAATAAAAAAGCAAAGTTCAAATTTTATATACTCAAAAATTGATCAGGTTATTGTGGCGGTTTTACTACAAAGATCTTCTGAACAACCAAAGAAAAGATCTGCCATTGATACTATCAATCCAGATTTAATAGATGATGAACCATTTAGATCGGTATCTGAATAATTAGTTTCGACTTTTATACTTATCATAAAGATGCCATATTGATATGGCACTCAACTCTAATAAGAAAAAGAAAACTTTATCTGTTGGCTGATCATTAGTCAAAAATGTATAGACTATAAATAAAATGATCACTAGTACTTCTAATATTGATATTATCTTTTTCATCTTGTTAATACGTTTTCTATTAATTTATCCAAATTATATTCTCGTAAATTAGTCTCTTCGACTTTTACATGAACTTTACACTGTCTTACTTTCTCTATTTTAAGTATTCTAAGATACTTATTTTTCCAATATACTAAATTATCATTAGAATTTATAAAATTAATAACTTCTTTATTATTTTTAAATTCCAAAATAACAACACCCGGTAAATTATCAAATCTTGTTAATTGCCATCTATCTTGATTGGATAGGACTTTTGCGTGTCGTATCATATCTCTAATAGTTTTTTATCTCCATTAAGTTCTTCAAGAAGAGCTCTTTCACCATGTAGTGATTTAACTTTTTGAAGCCACTCAGAAGTTTTCACCTTAACCATCCATACTTCATCTTTTTGATTTTTCGTTTTAAAAACACCTTTAACAATAACACCTTCTTTTAAATTATGTTTATTATTTCGAATGTCTTGTACAAAATCCATAGTATATGGTCCTTGATAAATAACATCTGGTATATGTAGATGTCCAAAATCTTCAACAAAGTTTTTCGGAGTAACAAAACCATGTTTATATTGATCGACATCAAATAGAATAATATCTTTTGTATCACCATCAATATGACGACCGGCGAAAGATTGTTCACCAACATATTCAGCAAACACTACAAAACTTTCAATTCGTCTATAGCTCTTATTTGTTCTGAATACTTTGGAAAGACTATCACCATACTTATTTAAAAATAAGGTGACAGCTTCTCCAAATTGTAAATCTCTTTCATCAATCATATTATTTCTGGTTCCAAATTTATACCATCCTCTCTTAGGATTCCATTCAGCACGAATATTACTACCATCTAATTTATCAAATGCATAGATATTCTCACCAAATAGTCCTTGATTGAAATATTGTATTTTTGGGTAACTTTTCATAATCAATCGTTATTTAATTCATTTTTGATCCACTCACGAAGTTCGTGTTTTTCAGATCTTTTTGCACCACGTTGCTCACGCTTCAAGTCCTGTTTGATTTTCTTAACCATATTTGGATCTTGAATAAAGCGAAGTGCTCTTTTTCTTTTCTTTATGCTTTGGACTTTCTCTTCGTATTTTCCTTGAAAGTCCTCTTTATCAATTGTGTTCATAATAATTTTAATTTTTTATTGGGCATAAAAAAACCCAGTTGTTCGAACTAACTGGGTAAAAAAACCCAGTCAACTTTTGATTGACTGGGTAGATATGGTTATAGCACTACTGACCTCGGTCAATCATTTCTGAATATGTAGTACATTACTTTCATGTTTTCTGTGTCTTTATTTATTATTTATTTATAATACAAATATACAAAAAGTTTTTAAACTTCCAAAAATTAATTATTAATTGTCATATGTTTATCACCTTTGTAATTCCAAACATGAAAAAGATATGAATTTTTCACGGTTTCAAGTCCTGTTGGATAATAATCCCAACCATCTTTATCTAAGGTAACTTCCATCTCAGGATCTAAACTTTGAAGATATTCAATTATATCCTTCACTCTAACTTTTCCCTCGTTTTCATCATCCTCATTTGACTCATTAAAAGAATTAAACTCTTTGATGTGAGTAGGTTTGTGATCTTTAGCTAAAAATTCTTCACCACTCATTTTTTTAGAATTTGGTTCTCTATAAGTTCCTTTCTTTGGAGTTTCAGCTAAATGTTCTTCACTTGATAAAGTTGAGTTATTTGGCTTCTTAGATGAAACATGATCTTGTTTCTTCATATCCTTAGATAATTTTTGATCTTTGTGATTTATCTCTTTATTTCCTTCATTAAAAGAGTCAAAATTTAAAATACCTTCTTTCATACTTGAATGTTTTGTTTTTGCAAAATCTCTTAGTTGCTTAACTGTCATTGACTTCGCTAACTTTGAAATCTGTTCAGCATACTCTGGGTTCAAATCCTTTTTCTTCTTCTTACCCGTTTTCAAAGCGTAAGCCTGAGCCATTAATCTTTGTTGTTCTGGTGATACAGCTGGCATATAAGTAGTTAATTTTACTTATATATTAACTTATATAATTGATATTTTAGCGGAGAAGATGGGACTCGAACCCACACACCAGGTTACCCCGGTGACCGACTTTCCAGGCCGGACCGATACCAGTTTCGGATGACTTCTCCAGTTGTGATTCCAGAAGGATTCGAACCTTCATCTTCGGTTTCGTAGACCAATGTCCTATCCGTTGAACGATGGAACCATTTGTATCCAGAATGGGGCTCGAACCCATATAGATTTTATAAATTGACCTTGGAGAACTCGCTTCCTGAGTGTATCTCAGTGCATCCGCAACCATACAGTCAAACCTCACACCCATCGGACTTATATCAGTTGAAACACAACCATAAGTGATTGCCTCTGGTAGCAAGTTAAAATCTCTCAGATAGAGTCTCCTTACGTTTTGGGAGTGTTTTTCCGTTTAAACTATCTGGACATTTGCGGAGATGGTGGGTGCCGACCCCACTCGCCGGATTTTAACCGACCTATCAGTTTAGCAAACTGACCCCTTTGCCAACATTGGGTACATCTCCATATTGCGGAGGAGGTGGGACTCGAACCCACACGCCAGCTCGTCACCGACGACCGGTTTTCAAGACCGGACCGATACCAATTTCGGATGACTCCTCCAAGTTTGAGGAGAGTCAGGGATTCGAACCCTGGGATCCCGAAGGACCTCCGGTTTTCAAGACCGGTGCAATAAGCCTCTCTGCCAACTCTCCAATAATCCGGTGTCATTCGCCTATTATGATACTATGTGTAGCTATTTCACATGGTGGGATTCGAACCCACATCTACCGATTTGACCTCTCGGTGGGATTCGAACCCACATTTTCATCCGTTATGCGTCTCTTGTTTCGAAGACAAGGCCATTACGAGAGGTTATAAAACAAAAAATCCCCGAATCATTTTTTTAGATTCGAGGATTTTTGTGTATCTTTAGTTTTAGCAATACATTACCATCTTCGAATCTTGTTCGAACTACGACTTGACGATGATGACGATGTATTTTTCATAACTTTCATATTGATTATATATTACAAATATAGTTCTTTGTTTTTAAATCTCCAAATTATTTTTTAATTTATATTCTCTAATTTCATCCAACCCAACAACAATATCATCTTCATGATATGTCTTTCCATTATCACAGGTGTAATACCTACCTTCACGATCACTATCACCTGTTCCTGGGTGAACAAATGTCTTCTCAAGATAATCCTTAGCATTATCACCTAAATCAAACTCAAAACTGAAACTCATGTGCTTTATTTGAAATTCAGTCTTGGTTGTTACAATCTCACCAGTCTCTTTAACTATTGCTTTATCCATTATTTAAAATTTTATCAATCATTGCATCTCTCTTTGTTGATTTTCCAAGAACTTTAGTCATTCTTTGAAATCTATCTTTAGTATTCTCTCTCTCTTGATTAGTCTTTTTTACCAAAGTACAAATGTAGTACTTATAGATTACATTTTTAAATTTATCTTTATCCAAGTTTATAGTATCATAACCTATACTTGCAGATATCCTCTTGATTGTAAATGATAGTTCTGTTTGATCAAAATTGTAATCAACATCAATTTTGATATTATCACTTTCATTACACTTAATCAGCTTAAGTTCTGACCAGCTTGCGCCCTTAGTAAAATTCCAAAACTCACTTGTATTAGATTCAAATGAGGGCCATTTTTCTTCTAAATTACTCTGATAGGCATCAAAATCTAACTCTAAAGATCTTAGAATATAGTCTTGGTATTGAGACTCCATATGCTCAATATCTTTTTTACTCTGTTTGTATTCTTCCAGTAAATCATCTGATTTAACTGTCTCTTTTATTTTGTCTTTTTTAAACCACATAATGTACAAATATAAGCAATAAAAATTCCCGAAGGAATTTTTATTCAATAACATCATCTAAAATTTTTCTAAATTGAACTATGTATTGGTCAAGAAGTCTTTCTTCGTTTTCCAAATTTCCATCTGGTCTATAATGCCTAAAGTTCCTTACATCTATAAATCTCATTACATATCCACAGTTAAGTGGAGCTTGTGAAGGATTTTCAAAAAATATAGTGAATATTAATCTAGCATTAGAGGCGTTAACACCTTGCACCCAAACTTTTGAAACACCTGGTCTCAATCTTGAGTTGATCATTCTAGATAATCGGTCTAATGTGTTTAAAAATGGGTCCATAATTATAATTTTTTTGTGGGGAGGGTTGGATTCGAACCAACGACCTTATATGTTCAAAATATACGAAGTAACTCTTTCAATCAACACTCTTTTCAGAGGTAAAATTTCAAAAGAGATAGTTTACTCTACCACTGAGCTACCTCCCCATATTATTTTTGTGGACCTGGTGGGACTCGAACCCACGATGTGATTTCTCAGGCGGCTTAAGAGGCCGATGCAATCGCCGCTATGCGACAGATCCAGTTAGTGTCCCTGGTGGGATTCGAACCCACGATGTGGTAATTAACCAAACGGTTTAAAAGACCGTTGCCCTCAACCTCTAGGCGACAGAGACTTACTTTTAGTGTGTCTGGTGGGATTCGAACCCACGATGTGGAGTTAACCAAACGGTTTAAAAGACCGTTGCCCTCAACCTCTAGGCGACAAACACTTGTTTGTGCGTCCGAAGGGATTTGAACCCTTAACTCCCACATTAAAAGTGTGGTACTCTGCCAATTGAGTTACGAACGCAGTTTTTCCTTTCGGGTCGGTTCGTGACTCAATCACTTACCAACCCTAACGTTTACATTTTCGTTTTATAGTAATAGTTGTTCTCATTTTTAATTTCTTTTTTTTAGCACGGGTGGAGAGATTCGAACTCCCATCACTGGTTTTGGAGACCAGGATTCTACCATTGAACTACACCCGTAGTTAATATTTGCACACTCGTAGGGATTCGAACCCTCATCCAATCGTTAGACCCCTTTCGGAGAGCGGGTTGGAGCCGCCTGGTCACGCCTATGAGCGAGTGTATTTTGTGGAGACTATCGGAATCGAACCGATCTCTTTTGGGCTTCAACCAAACGCTAAACCGTCTCAGCTAAGTCTCCAATTAGGGTGTTCGACGGGTTACGATCCCGCTACCTCAGGTGCCACAAACCTGCGCTCTACCAATTGAGCTACGACCACCATTTTGTCCTCTTCACCAGCTTAATGGACTGGCTGCCATATTGGAAGTGAGGACAACCTGTTATTTCAGGACTTCGTGGAGCCTCCCGGTTACGATCCGGGTCCTCTGGTTTTTCAGACCAGCGCTTCTACCAAGTTAGCTTAGGCTCCAATTTGGGTGTTATTTGGGATTTGAACCCAACCCCTGGTTTTCACAGAACCAGATGCTTACCGCTACAACAATAACACCATATAAAACAAAAAGTCCGAACTGATTTCTCGGTTCGGACCTTTATAAGTATCTCTAATAAATAGGTTTATTTTATCCCTAAATTTGAGCAATACTCTTTTAGTACCGAGCCCTGGCTTTTAAACCAGAAGAACGATTTGCTAAAATGTTTATGTTTATTAATTGCTCTCATTTCTTTATATATTAAAAAGTTTTTGTCTCTT
>JACCDJ011719352.1_pt1 | contig 27397 bp, 24 predicted proteins | sample 7444481 | NCBI WGS metagenome assembly JACCDJ01 (sample SAMN15323435, study PRJNA562643) | freshwater metagenome | isolation source: river surface water | place: USA:Blue River Watershed | collected 2017-08-15 | reverse complement strand
GGAGTATCCACTCGATGAGTCTTGGGGCTACCAGCCCACCGGCCTCTATGCTGCGACATCTCGACATGGCAGCGCCGAAGACTTCCGTCGCTTTGTCGCTGCCTGCCACGCGGTAGGGATCGGTGTCATCGTCGATTGGGTGCCCGCACATTTCCCATCCGATGCACACGGACTAGCGCGATTCGATGGTAGCCCCCTTTTCGAATATGCAGATCCACGTGAGGGGAAACATCCGGACTGGAATACGCTGATCTATGATTTCAAAAAGCCGCAGGTAAGAAACTTTCTGCTCGGAAGCGCCCTGCACTGGCTCGAGGCTTTCGATGTCGATGGGCTACGCGTCGATGCCGTCGCTTCCATGCTTTATCGAGACTACAGTCGTCGTCATGGCGAGTGGCTACCGAATGAACATGGTGGCAAAGAAAACCTCGAGGCGATCCAGTTCTTGCGGCAACTGAACGAACTCGTGGGAAAACATCGTCCCGGAGCGATCGTCATCGCCGAAGAGTCGACTGCCTTTCCACAGGTGTCGCATCCCACGTATCTCGGCGGCCTCGGGTTCCACTACAAGTGGAACATGGGATGGATGAACGACACCTTGCGGTACATCGGTCGCGAACCGATCCACCGTCGACACCACCACAACGAGCTGACTTTCAATATCTCCTACGCGTACAGCGAAAACTTCATCCTGCCCATCTCGCATGATGAGGTCGTGCATGGGAAAGGCTCGCTTCTCGGCCGAACGCCAGGCACGCGTCAGCAGAAGTTTTCCAATCTACGAGCGTATCTGGGTTTCATGTACGCCCACCCAGGAAAAAAGCTGCTCTTCATGGGCACCGAGTTCGCCCAAGAGCGAGAGTGGAACCACGGAGCCGAGCTCGACTGGAATCTGCTCACCGACGATCTTCACCGCGGCGTGCAACGACTCGTTCGCGACTTGAACAGACTTCTGCGCGAGGTATCACCGCTACACGAATGCGATCACGATCGCGCGGGATTCGAATGGTTAGACGTCGACAATCACCAGCAATCGCTGATCGCCTTCTCGCGAATAGGCTCTGGCAAAGAATCGGCTGTGATCGTGATTTGCAACTTCACCCCGGCGGCGCGCGAGGGCTATCGGGTGGGTGTTCCCTTCGCCGGCGTCTACGAAGAGCGGCTCAATACCGATTCGGAACACTACGGTGGAAAGAACATCGGCACACCGCTGGGACTGGCTCACTCCGAAAAGAAAGCCGCTCATGGCAAGCATCATTCAATCGTCGTACGCGTCCCACCGCTCGCAACGATTTTTCTAACCTGCCAATCAGTCTTTAACGCCCAACCTGCCGAATGACAGCGGCGTATTCTTCGAAATAGCGCAACGCCTTCTCGGTCGGCACGACCAACTTCACGCGGGAATCGGACGCCGTGCCCTGAAACTCGACAAGACCGGCATCTTTGAGCTGGTGGATTCGCTTGCGCACCGTGTTGAAGTGACCCATCTCCTGCCGATCAAGCAGCTTGTTGATCGGATACGGATCGCCGCTCTTCCACGCCTGGGTGATGTCAGCGAGCAGCAACTCGACATTCGGGATCGAGAGCACATCAGCGGACGGCAGACTCTTCAGACCGTCGACGAGCCAACGAAATCTCAGATAGAGATCAAGGAGATTCGGGTTTGGTTTTTCGCTCATGATGAAGTGCTGCTGACTTGATGTTGTCGAAGAGCAAGATACACCCCTTCAGGGTATACAGGAGAAATAGTGCGCCAAAAAGATCACCAACGAACATAGCGGTCCACAGATCAACCCAATCATGCGACTCGTTTCCGAACGCATAACGTGTCGTTATGTGAGATGTGGAGTTCAGAATGGCCGAAGCGAATGCCAGCAACAAAAGTCTACGCCCGTCCATTGAGTGCGTACTCGAGCTAGCTAGAGGCTGAAGACTACGACCTGGCCACTGACGAAAGGTCAGCATGACGGCGAGCCACGCAGCGAGCCCCGGAATCACTGCAAGGGCGAGATCTAGCGAGGGATCAAAAGTTGGACCGTAGCCTGTGAGCTGAGTGTAGATGACGGCGCCGAGGGTGAAGCCAAGTGCACCCGCAGCGCCCAACAACAACACCAACATCATGCGCACGCCATGCGGCAGATAAACCCAGTTGATGCCGGGCACATGCTCCGTCCAGGAGAACAGCCAATCGTAGAAGGGCAGAAAGCCGAGCCACAGCACCGCACCGATCACGGTGAAAAGCGCGAACCGACTGTACTGCCCTGGTGTCATCACTTCACATAATGAGAGGGATACGCCTTACCCGCAACACCACTTGCGATGGCCGCTTTGGCCACCGCGCTTGCCACGACCTCGCGCAGACGAGGGTCCATGGGCTTCGGCAGGATGTATTCGGGTCCGAAGGCGAGGCCCGTGACATCGGGATAGGCCTTGATCACCTCTGCCGGAACACTCTCTTTCGTGAGATTGGCGATCGCATGCGCTGCAGCAATCTTCATCTCTTCGGTGATGGCATGCGCGCGCACATCGAGCGCACCACGAAAGATGAACGGAAAGCACAGCACATTGTTCACCTGGTTTGGAAAATCCGATCGCCCGGTAGCGACGATCACATCGTCGCGGATTGCCCGCGCCGCTGAAGGTCGAACCTCAGGCTCGGGATTCGCAAGCGCAAAAATCACGGGCCGCGGCGCCATGGATCGAAGCAACTCGGCATCGAGTAGGCCAGCAGCCGAAACTCCGATGAACACATCGGCGCCTCGTAACGCATCTGCCAGCGTGCGATGAGGACTCTCGTTGGCAAACTCGGCTTTATAGTCGGGCAAATTTTCACGCCCGGCGTGAATGACGCCCTGCCGATCAACGGCTGTCATATTGGTCACCGGAACGCCCATCGATCGCAACAGACGCAAGGTCGCGGTACCAGCAGCACCGCTGCCGAGGCACACGATCTTCACCTCATCGAGACGCTTACCTTGCAACTCGAGCGCATTCAATAAACCGGCAACCACGCAGATGGCCGTGCCGTGTTGATCGTCGTGGAACACGGGCACCTTGCAGCGCGCCTTCAGCGCCTCTTCGATCGCGAAGCACTGTGGGGCGCCCACGTCTTCGATGTTGATACCGCCGAAGCTATCGGCGATGCGAGCGACCGTATCGATGAAGCTTTCAGCGCTCTCCGCGTTGATCTCGATATCCACACAATCAAGGTCTGCGAATCGCTTGAATAGCAGCGCCTTACCTTCCATCACGGGTTTGCTTGCCAGCGCACCGAGATTACCGAGCCCCAAAATGGCCGACCCATCGGTCACGATCCCGATCAGATTGCCCTTGTTGGTGTACTCGTATGCGGCCTCCGGATCTGCGGCGATCGCCAATACGGGCTCTGCAACACCGGGGCTGTAGGCCAGCGCGAGATCGCGACTCGATTCAGCCGGCTTGAAAACGTGCGTACCAATCTTTCCCGGCCGCGGCATCGCGTGATACGCGAGCGCTGCCTGGCGCAAAGCCTCGTCAGACATGTCATCTCCCCCTGGTATGGTCGGCCACTATAGAGGCTCGCCATGCCGGAAGGCAGGGGTTTGAATCCCCACCGAGATCAAATTAGGATCCGGTGCACAACATCAACAAGATCCAAAGGGGATCAATATGGGGGAGCGCGGGTTCGACTACGACCTCGTAGTCATCGGATCGGGTCCGTCCGGTCAAAGGGCGGCCATCCAGGCGGCCAAGCTAGGCAAGTCTGTTGCGATTATTGAGCGGGCGCGAACCGTCGGTGGTATCTGCGTCAACTACGGCACGATTCCCTCGAAGACGTTTCGAGAGGCGGTCCTGCACTTGTCGGGTTATCGCGAACGCGGCATCTACGGATCGTCGTATCGCGTGAAGCAAGAGATCACCATCGACGATCTTCTCTACCGAGTGCAGCAAGTCGTTCGATCGGAGATCGACGTCATCCGCAACCAGATGACGCGTAACCGCGTCGAGCTCATCGAGGCAACCGCGACGTTTCTCGACCCGCATCTCATCGAGCTGACCACCGAAGGAAGACATGGCAAGCGACAGATCACGGCCCGCAAGGTTGTGATCGCCTGCGGCACCGAAGCTGCGCGCGACACCCACATCCCTTTCGATGGTCAACGCGTTTTCACGAGTGACGATGTGCTTGGGCTCGAGCGTCTGCCGAGATCAATCATCGTCGTTGGTGCCGGTGTCATCGGCATCGAATACGCCACCATGTTCGCGGCGCTAGGCGTACGTGTCACCGTGGTGGACAAACGGCCGACACTACTGCCGTTTCTCGATCACGAGATTTCGGCGGCTCTCACGTATGTCGTGCAACAGAGCAATGTCACCATGCGCCTCGGCGAAGAAGTCGCCGAAATCGATGTCATTAATGGAGTCTCAAAACCGGTCGAAGTGCGACTGAAGAGCGGCAAAGTCCTTCACGCAGAAGCAGCGCTCTATTCGATTGGTCGTGTCGGCGCGACCGAACGCCTACAACTCGGCAATGCAGGCGTGCACGCGGATGATCGCAACCGCATCCCCGTCAATGAGCACTTCCAAAGCAACGTCGAGCATGTTTATGCGGTCGGTGATGTCATCGGCTTCCCGTCGTTGGCATCGACGTCGTATGAACAAGGTAGAGCGGCAGCGCGGCACGCTTTCGGTCTGCGCAACGATCACGAAGGTGGTATCGGGCTCTTTCCGTATGGCATTTATACGGTTCCAGAGATTTCGACGATCGGCAAAAGTGAAGACGAACTGACTGCCGCGGGCATTGCCTACGAGATCGGCAAGGCGAACTATCGCGAAATTTCGCGCGGGCAGATCATCGGCGATCGGACTGGCCTGCTGAAGATCATCTTCAGCCCTGAATCCCGTCAGTTGCTCGGCGTACACATCATGGGCGAAGGCGCGAGTGAACTGATTCACATCGGACAGGTTTTGATGGCACACAATGGCAAAATCGATTATTTCGCCGATGCGGTCTTCAACTTCCCGACTCTCGCAGAGTGCTACAAAACGGCTGCGCTCGATGGCCTCAATCGACTGAGCATCTAAGAAGTAGCCCAAAGCACCCCATAGGCTGCAGAATCGTCAGGTGAACGATCGCCTGACGACAACGGGACTGAGCGAGGCCGAGGCTCGGCGGCGCTTGGCCGACGACGGGCCCAACATCATCGGCGGACATGCTCGTCCGCCGACCCTCGCCGTTGCGCTCGATGCGCTCCGTGAGCCCATGTTCATCATGCTAGTCGCGGGTGGCGGGCTCTATCTTGCAATGGGCAAGCTCAGCGATGGGCTGCTTTTGTTGAGTTTCGTCCTCGTCGTCATCGGCAGCACGATTCTGCAGCGTCGCCGCACCGAGAAAGCTCTCGATGCACTACGCCAAATGTCGAGTCCGCGCTGTCTCGTCGTTCGTGACGGCAACGAGATTCGAATCTCGGCAACGGAGCTCGTCTGCGGTGATCTCGTCGTTCTCGGCGAAGGTGATCGTGTTCCGGCTGATGCGCTACTCCGTCAATCCACGCACTTGTCCGTCGACGAATCCTTACTCACCGGAGAATCGGTTCCGGTCAATAAAATCCCATCCGCCGAAACGGTGGCACTCAGCGAGCCCGGCGGAGACCAGACGAGCAGCCTTTACGGCGGAACCTTAGTCACATCGGGTGCTGGTCTCGCCGAAGTCGTCGCGACCGGCGCGCACACTCGCATGGCGAGAATCGGCGCAGTCCTGACCCGTATCGACAGCGATCGGACACCACTTCAAAAAGAAACTGATCGCCTCGTCCGATGGCTCGCGAGTGCCGGCATCGTGGCATGCATCGGAGCTGCCGTAGTTTTTGCATTGACTCGCGGTGGAGATCTCAACGCGTGGCGCGAAGGCGGTCTCGCAGGAATTGCGATGGCGATGTCTTTGATCCCCGAGGAATTCCCGGTCGTACTCACCGTGTTTCTGGCCGTGGGCGCATGGCACATGTCCAAGCGCAATGTCCTCACGCGGCACATTCCGGCCATCGAAGGCTTAAGCGCCATGAATGTCCTGTGCGTCGACAAGACAGGAACACTCACTCGCAATCAACTTCAACTGGCGCACCTGGCTGATTTGACCCATGAGGTCAATTTGGCTGCCGTAGACCATCTCGATTCGCGATTCAGCGTGCTTCTGGCAGCTGCGTTCGCGGCTACCAAGCCCCAAGCCAAAGATCCGCTCGACAAGGCCATCCGTCATGCTGCAGAGCGACTGATTGATCTTGCAGACTCCGAAAGACACGCTCTGCTCCACGAGTACCCGCTGACGGCAGCTCGCCCCGCGATGGGCTATGTCCGCTCTGACAGCGGCACGAGCGTTCGACTCGCCAGCAAGGGCGCCCCTGAAGTCATAGCCCATCTCTGCAATTTCACGGACTCACAAAAATCCGAACTGCACACGGTCGTAAGTCGGCTTGCCGAACAGGGTTTGCGGGTGATCGGCGTGGCGCAAGCATCCGGCAGCGCCGATACGCCCTTTGTCGATCTGCAGACAGACTTTGGCCCACTCGAGTTTCTCGGGTTACTCGCTTTTGCTGATCCGCTGCGTACCGAAGTTCCCCAAGCCGTTGCAGACTGTCATGAGGCCGGGATACGCGTGGTCATGATCACGGGTGACTATCCCAAGACGGCTTTAGCCATTGCGCGTCAGGCAGGCATCGTGACGCTCGATCCCACATCCGCACTAACGGGCACCGATATGGATGCCCTCGATGACGAGGCACTCGCCGAGGCAGTCCGTCACCACGGCGTTTTTGCTCGAGTACGCCCAGAGCAGAAACTGCGTCTGGTTAAAGCATTGCAGGCGAAGGGTAACGTCGTGGCCATGACCGGTGATGGCGTCAACGATGCGCCGGCACTGAAAGCAGCGGATATCGGCATTGCGATGGGGCAGCGCGGTTCCGAAGTGGCGCGCGAAGCCTCCGATCTCGTTCTACTCGATGACGCATTCCCCTCTATCGTCGCCGCGATCCGTCAGGGTCGAAAGATTTACGACAACATCAAAAAAGCTAGCATCTTCATCATCGCCGTACACGTACCGATCGCAGGTCTTGCACTGCTGCCTCTGCTCGACTCGGCCGCACCATTGATTTTGCTTCCGATCCATATCGTCATCATCGAGATGATCATCGATCCCACCTGTGCTTTGGTGTTCGAAGCCGAGCAGCCGGACCGGGACCTGATGAAGCGCCCCGCAAGACCACCGGATCAAAAACTATTCTCATCTCGCGAGGTGACACTCGCACTCCTGCAAGGATTGAGCGTTTTTGTCGCCTGTAGCGTGGTCTATCAGACTTCAGCGTCTGCCAACGACTACGAGGTCGCAAGAACCTTGGTCTTCTGCAGCCTGATCTCGTCGTTGATCGCGCTGATCTACTTCAATCGATCCTCGTCCGCGTCGTTTCGCGAAGTGCTCGCAAGGCGCAATCCCGCATTACACGCTGTCACGGCATTTGCTGTCGCTTGTCTGGTGTTAGCGTTGTCTGTTCCGATGATTCGAGATCGATTTTCGTTTGCCGTGATCAGCCTGGATCAATTTTTTTGGAGCTCACTCATCGGAGTGGCGAGCTTGCTCTGGGTCGAAATCATCAAAGCAAAGAGGAGATCTGTAGCCTAGGGTACATATCGCACCATTGTCACTTTGACATTCTGGCCCTGTCGGGTTTCGGAAAGTTTACTCAGGCACAAACGGCGCAAGCTGATGAGGTGACATCATGGTGAAAGAAGTGACCAACAACGCCAACAAATCAGGCGTATCGGATTCTGCGGCCGCCGCATCGGCTCGGAAAGGCTGGGCGGAATCGACGACGGCGGCAACGCCTTACACGGGCAGCCCGGGCGGCGTGAAAATCGGCACGGTAACCAGCAACAACGGTAGCAATCTGGTCGTCGGCATCTATGCCGAAGCCGTGGCAGGCGGCGTGAAGTTTTGGGTACAGGTTGAATCCGGCACCGGCGATCTGCGCGGATTCTTCCTCGATGTCGGATCACCCGGCGGTCCCATCACCCGTGCGGGTAGTGGCGACAACAACATGAACGGCACGGGCTACACGTTCGACTACGGAGTCGAGATCGGATCTTCCGGCGGCTCGAAAGACTACTCCACCAATGCGACCTTCACTCTCTACGATCTCGAGGGAATGAATCTTGCGTCGCTACTCGATGGTGCCGTTTTTGGCATCCGTGCTACGAGCGTTGGCACCAATAACACCAGCGTCAAACTCGTCGGCACCGCATCGGTCCCCGAGGTGACGGTCAGCATCACCGCGAACGGCGACGTGCTCGAGAACGCGCCCGCCGCATTCACGCTGCACCTCGATATGGCCGTTGGAGCAGACATGCTCGTCACTTTGAGCAATGGCGCAACGGTCATCATCCCCGCGGGTGCCACCAGTGTCGCTTATGTGAACGGCACGCAGGGTGACGACGTGTATATCGACCCGAGCTCAGTCAGCGTGTCGATCACATCGGCAGTGCCGCAAAGTCCCATTCTGGCTTCGGTCATGGTCGATGATGACGCGGCAGTAGTTAATGTGACCGACACGATCGATCCGGTCATCGTGCGGCTCTCGGCGACGCCATCGACCAGTGAAGATGGCGGCTCGATCGTCTACTCGGTGCAGCTCGAGAAGACCTCCGACGGCTCTTCGGTCACAACGGCCAACGCCATCACCGTGACCCTCACAGGCGGCCAGGTCATCGTCATCCCAGCCGGCGCCAGCAGCGCCTCCTCCGATCCCGTTCCCGTCAACCGCGACGATGTGTGGCTCGAAGTCGATGCCATCACCAACCGCATCGCCAGCGCCACCGAAGCGAACGCCGGTACAACAGGCGCATTCGAGAGCCTCACCTTCGATGACTCACTCGTCAGCACGCAGATTCTCGATGACACCGATCCGGTGACCGTCGGCATCTACAACAACGATGGAGAGCGCGAGCCTGGTGATCCTGCCTATTTCATCATCCGAATCGATCAGCCTTTGGACAGCGACCTGATCGTCAATCTGTCGAACGGTGCGACAGTGACCGTTTTGGCTGGATCGACTGAGCAGCCCTACACCTACGAAGATCCGCCGCTCGGCGATACCACCGTCTCCATCGAGAGTGCAGTCGTGACCGGCAAGACGTTTGAGAGTCTGATCGTCTCGCCCGACAGTGCCACCGTCACTGACCCACCGCCGGACGATGAGCACTTTCCGACGCTGGACAAGAACATCTCGCATATCACCATCTACTTCTCCGCAGCCGCCGGCTCCGGCTTGGAGTCGAGTGATAGGCAAGGCGGGAGCTCCAGTTCCGGACAGAACGGCGCTGACGGGCTGTACACGGTGAAAATCGATTGGCTCGAGAACGATCTGAAAACACCCGATCTCGATAGCGCTTGGAGCGACATCTACGCGCGCTTGCTGCAACTTAATCCCGCGTTGACCGGGAAAGAAGTTCTGGGTGTCGCGATCAAGGCGGGAAACAGCGAGTCTTTCTACGCCTTGGATGGCGACCCAGATGTCGATCCGATCCCGCAGCGTTACGTCGATGGCCAGCCCGTCAACACCTTGGTTGTGAACAGCGGAGTCGATACCGTCTATACCAGCGATTCCGACGACGATGGGCGTAACGACTTCTTCGAGCCGGCGGGGATGTCTGCGTCGTCAGGCGGTGCTCACAGTCACGTTCCATTACTGTTCTAAGACCGTTGTGGACGTGATCGGCGTTCGTGGCGAGCTCGCAGACGCTGTCGGGAGACTGCGGCATGGCTTGGTGGCGCTCGGCGCTTTCAGCTTCTGCATCAACTTGATGCTGCTGATGCCCGCCATCTACATGCTGCAGGTCTACGATCGTGTTTTGACTAGCCGCAACGAGGGAACCCTACTGGCATTGTCGGCTCTGCTAGTAGGGCTTCTCGCCATTGAAGCCACTTTAGATTGGGTCAGAGCGCGTCTGCTCGGCAAGATGAGCTGCCAGCTCGAAGAAAGCCTAGACGGACATGTGTTCGATGCCGCATTCAAGCGAAGCCTGTCAGGCGATGTCGCAGCACCGACAGAAGCTCTCAACGATCTCCATCGAGTTCGCGAGTTCATCTCAGGGAAGGGTCTGCTCGCCCTCTTCGATGCGCCATGGGCTCCGGTGTTTCTGATCGCGATTTTTCTGCTCAGTAGCTCTCTCGGAATTTTCGCCACGATATCGATGCTGATCCTGATCTCACTCGCTTGGTATAACCAGTTCAGCACAAGAGAAACCTTATCCGATGCCGGAAAACTGGCATCCCTGTCGCAGGATGAAGCAACGGCGCGGCTCCGAAACTTTGAAATCATTGCCGCTCTCGGCATGCTCGGTCGATTCCGTGATCGATGGCAACAGCACCAAGCCCGTCTGCGAGAACTGTCTACTGAGCTCGGCAACGATGCCGCTCTACTTGGCAGTTCGAGCCGCTACGCACGACTCGTGCTGCAATCCGGGATACTCGGGCTTGGCGCCTGGCTCGTTCTGCACGGCGATTTGACTCCAGGTGGCATGATCGCCGCTTCGATCCTGCTCGGGCGAAGCCTATCCCCCTTCGATTCCTTGATCGCACACTGGAATTCGATCGCCAAAGCGAAGGATGCTTTCACTCGCCTGTCGAACTTACTGTCTTATCGCCAGCCCGAAATGCCACACGTGATTCTGCCCCGTCCGGCAGGACACATATCCGTGGAAAACTTAACCGTGGCCCCACCGGGTCACCGGCTGCCGACGCTGCGCAATATCTCCTTTGAGGTTTTACCTGGAACACTGATCGGCATCGTCGGCGCCAGCGGCTCCGGCAAATCGACATTGGGACGCGCGTTACTTGGAATCTGGCACCCTTTGTCCGGCACGGTGCGTATCGACGGCGCTGCGATCCACCAGTTGGAGCGCGATGAGATCGGCCCCTGGTTGGGTTACCTACCGCAAGACGTGGAATTGTTCGACGGAACCATCGCAGAGAACGTCTGCCGGTTTTCGTCGATCGACTCACCCAAAATCATCGATGCAGCAAAGAAAGCCGGCATACACGACTTGGTTCTCCGTCTGCCTAAGGGATACGAAACGCGAATTGGACAAGGCGGTGTAGTGCTCTCGGGTGGTCAACGCCAGCGGATCGCCTTGGCCAGGGCGATCTTCGGCAATCCAGCGCTTCTGGTGCTTGACGAACCGAACGCCAGTTTAGACGAGGCGGGAGACGAAGCGCTTTTCGCTGCTCTACGGGAACTGAGGAAGGAAAGACGTACCGTTTTCGTCATCTCACATCGAATGAACGTATTGCAACTGGCCGATCAGATCATCGTCATGGAGGCGGGCGACCTCAAGTTGTTCGCGCCGCGTCACGAAGTACTGAAAGCCGTCGAGCGCACTCGGCATGGCGCGCGGGTCGATGTTGCCTGATAGGAAACACCTGCATGGAACGCGAAATCAAAACCGGTTGGTGGATCATTTTTCTGGGGCTCGGCAGCTTTATCGCTTGGGGTTCGCTGGCACCGCTCGACCAAGGTATTCCGGCTACGGGAATCATCACCAGTGAGTCAAGTCGGAAACAAGTCTCCCATGTCGCCGGCGGAATCATCGGACAGATTGCCGTCAAAGAAGGACAGTTCGTCAAGAAAGGAGATGTTCTCGTACGGCTTGACGAAGCACAGTCGATCGCAACGCTGAAAGCGGCCCAGTCACAGTGGTGGACAGCTTTGGCTATCGAGGCGCGACTGCAGGCCGAAATAAAGCAGCAACCATTATTTGAAACACCCGCGGTGCTGCGCACACAGATCGACAACCCAGAAGTGTCAGCGATTTTACAAACTCAAGCCAATGTTATGCGCGCGCGCCGCGCCGCTGCGGCTGGCGAGATTCGCTTGATACGTGAGTCGAAACGAGGCCTCGAAAATCAGCTTCAGTCGTTGCAAAAACTCAAAACCAGTCGTGAACGACAGGTTTCCTTGCTCGATGAGCAATTGACTTCGGCTCGACGCCTGAATCTCCAAGGCTACCTCTCTCGCAATCAAGCGCTGGATGTCGAGCAACAGTTATCCGAGGTACAAAGTCGCCAAAGTGAGGACCTCTCGAACATCAACGCCATTCAGGCGAGGCTCGCGGAGTTGCATCTTCGCGAGTCCCAGTATTTCATAGACCGACGACGCGAGATCGAAGCGGAACTTGCTGAGGTTCGTCGTGACCTCACGGCGCTATCCGAGCGTGTTTCTGCAGTCAACGATATCCATGAACGGCTCGCGATACGCGCCCCGGTTTCCGGCACCATCGTCAATCTCGGCGTCGCGACCGTCGGCGGCGTCATCAAGCCCGGCGATCGGGTGCTTGACATCGTCCCTGCAGATGACGAGTTGATCGTCGAAGCACAACTCGACCCGCGGTACGTCGATCGCGTTTACACGGGTCTGCCGGCCGATCTTCGCTTCGACGCGTATCTCAACGCGTTCCAGCAACCGATCATCGCAGGCGACGTCAAGGTCGTTTCGGCCGACGCCATCCGTGACGAGAGAACGGGAATCCCGTATTACGCTATTCGCATCACGATACCCCCATCGCAACGAGCGACACTGTCGTCCATGAAGCTGCAACCCGGCATGCCCTGTACGGTCATGATCAAGACCGGGGAACGCTCGCTACTAGCCTATCTAACTCAGCCATTACTTCGCCGCTTCTCGGGCGCACTCGCTGAAGCGTGACGATTCAGGCGCCTGCGACTCTCAATTTCCTCATCTGATTCAGCGGTGTCTCGGCTTCAACATGGAAAGCTTGACTACAGTCACAGGTAAAATCCTGTAGCGCGCTAAGATCGGGGATCTCTATTCGCCCTCGTGACGTTTTGATCGCAGCGGCTTGCGACAAACGCGCAAGCGCCTCCGTCACCGCCTCCCGCCGCACGCCAAGGAAATACGCTAGATCCTCATGGGTCAAATCAAAAGAGTTAGCCCCCGAGACATAATTCAGGCTGAGCAGCTTACGGGCCAAGCGGCGCTGCAGAGGGTGTCTCAGGTTGCAGCCACTCGTGATACCCAGTAGCCGAGTTACCCGCACAAATTGTTCGTGAACCGCCCGTCGTAGTTCGGGCCATCGCGTCATCTCAGCGGCAAAAATCTCGCTGCGTACTCTTAGCGCGTAGCCGGGAATGATCGCCCGCGGAACTCCAGGCATTTCCAAGTCCACTAAACTCCGCGCGCCGATTGCATGTCGAAATCCCAGAAATGCTAGATGCGAACTGAATCCATCCGACATCGGCATCTCCAAGGAATAGATGCAGGTGAGTGGGAAGTAAATGTACTCCAATCTCCCCATCGACTCTCGATCTGTATCCCCTCGTTTTATTTGAATGATCTCGACATGGTCGTCGAGTCTTACCAACAATTCTCTCGGTAGAACCTGCAGAAATTTATTTTGTGTCATCACCGGTTTCATCGACGTCCCTCCGTGAACAAGTGATGGAGTCGGAGTGTCAAGCGACTGACACACGACGTCACGAACTATTTGACTCGAATGTGAGGTAGCACGCATGGCGCTTGCAGAAGACCAACTCGTCATGTGCGTGAGACACAAGTTAAAACTGTGAATTCGTAGGTTTTGATATCTCACTGATTAGACTAAAAAGTTGATTTCGCTTAGTGAGTGATATTTGAGTCAGGGGGGATTTTCCAAGGTGATCTGGCGCACATAGCGCCGCCATGGCGCTGGCAGCAGAAGACTCTGAGAAATGTAGTTTCCGTACGGCGCCCCACCGACGAATTCAAATCGGCCTCTTAGACTAACAACCATCGATTGGAAGTCACTTCGAGCCTTTCCCGAAGCAGAGCCATCGATCGCAGGGTGACACGGTCCCCGACAGACCGGCGTCAAGGCGACGAAAGGGTCGCCGAGACGATGTCGAAACGACACGCTCCGCCCTGTGACCGCGCCATGAAGGCACGGTGAGGCAGCTCGGCCTTTTCCCAACACGGAGGGTCGGGCTGCTTTTTTTGAACCCCCCTAGTGGCTTGATTTCTCCAGCCACCAGTTCGGGCCGGATCCCTCAGCGGGATCCGGCCCTTTTTCTCTACTTGATTTCGACGCTGTGCATCTCAGATCGAGACTTCTTGGGTAGCGTCAATGCCAGCACGCCGTTTTCATACGACGCCCGCGCCTTTTTGGGGTCGATTTCGTGCGGCAGAGACATGCTCCGCGAGACCACGCCGATGCTGCGCTCGGAACAGATCCATCGACCGCCATTCTTGCGATCCACCTGACTTTGCTTTTGCGCAGAAATCGAAACGTAGTTGTCGTCCAGGTCGATCTTCACATCGTCTTTTTTGGCGCCTGGAATCTCTGCCTGGATGGAGTAACCGTCATCGTCTTCATGCAAATCCATTCGGATTTCTGGAGCGGATGAATCAAATCCGAACGGACGACGCATGAAACCGCGAACCACCTCTTCGATATCGTTGAATTGATCGTGCAGTGACAGTTTTTTCATTTGCTGTTCCTCGTTGTGAATGGGGAAAACATTTTTCCCATCACCAGTATCCCGAGGACCAACTCCGATATCCGTATCGTCCAACACCAAGCAGGATTTCGATCTATGTGCGACGACGCGCAAGTTGCGCGATGCATCGCGCCCTACAGTTCTCCGGTCGAAACGATCGTTTCGACGGGTAAATCAATCAACATAGGAGAACTCAGTGAAAAACTTTCTGAAAGCCTTCATCCGCGACGAACGCGGACTCGCTGCGGTCGAGTACGCCATCGTTGCCGGTGTCGTCGTTGCTGGCTTGGTTGGCGTGTTCGAGTTGATCGGCACCGAAGCCACGGATCGCCTCAACGAGCTCTACAACGCACTCGCCTAACAGGCAGTCCTCGTAGCAAACGGTGTCCGGGTGGTGTCTTCCCTCCCCGCTGCCCGGACACCCCCGCAAGGCTCTCCCATGAAAACCATTCCGCTCATGCAAGTGGCAATCCTGATCCCGGCCGTTTTTTATGCGGCTTTCCTTGATTGGAAAACGAGACGCATCCCGAACGTATTGAGCGCTTTCATCGCCATCGGAGGCGTCACCTATCTTGCCGTCGAGCATTCGATGGCGACCGCGCTCGGCGGCCTGACGCAAGGTGTCATCGCGGGACTCGCCTGTATGCCGATCTATCTCGTGCGCGGTATGAGCGCCGGAGACGTAAAGCTGATTTCAGCGACGTCGATTTGGTGGACGGCGACCCAGTTGCTGATCGCGCTCGCTGCGACAGCAATCGTCGGCGCCATTCTGGCGGTCATCTACATCTGCGCCACGCGGGATGCAACACATGTTCCGTATGCGATGGCGATTGCAACTTCGACCATCGGAACCGCCTTGACCGTATGAGGAACTCATGAATTACGAAACGCGTAAAAACTTTTGGTTGATCGTCTTCGCGCTGATCTTCGCGGGTGTCGCTGCTTGGTTGGCAACACGCTGGATGGATACGCAGCTCGCGACCACCTCCATCGGAAAACCGGCTTTCTCCAATACGGTGATTGCCGCGCAGGATATTCCGCTCGGAAAGCGAATCGAAACCGCCGACGTCCGAGCCGTTCGGGCAACACAGGCGAGTATTCCGGCAGATGCCTTCGTCAAGACGGAAGAGGTGGTGGGGCATGTGTCGAAGTCCGCCTTGTTCGCGGGTGAGGTAGTGATAAATCGGCGCTTGTCTAAGTACACCGGCGGAAGCGCTCTTGCGGCCGTGCTCTCCCCCGGCATGCGTGCGGTCACCGTTCGGGTCGACGATGTCATCGGTGTCGGCGGATTCGTCTTGCCGGAGAATCGAGTCGATGTCGTCGCTGCGTTCCAAGAAGGAAACGCGGCACGAGCTGAAACGATCTTGCGGGATATCAAGGTATTGGCTGTCGACCAGAGATCGGACACCGGTACCAACGAAGCGTTACTGGTGCGCGCCGTAACGCTGGAGGTCACACCCGAGGGCGCAGAGAAAATCGCGGCGGCGGAGCAACGCGGCCGTATTCAGTTGACCCTGCTTAATCCGATCGCCGCAACAGCCCCTGTCGCAGATGGATCGTTGGTCGAAGCCGAGGTCGTCGTCCGGGCCCCGAAACTGATCGAAGCCGGCGTCTTCCCAATCAAGACGCCGCGACTCGAGAGACCACGCGAGGCCGCGCCGCCCGTGACGTTGATCCGCGGCACACAAGTCACCACACGCAAAGCGGAATAGGAAATCACCATGCATCGAGCACTAGTCATTCTGTTCCTGATCTCTTTTGGCGGACTCGCCAATGCAACAGACCTAGAACCGAGCAGCCGAAAAATCACGCTGCCGGTGTTCCAGTCGCACACCGTTACGCTGCCAAAGCCAGCCAAGCGAGTCTCCATCGCGGATCCGGAAGTAGCCGATATCGTTCTCTTGAGTCCGACCGAGTATTACGTTCTCGGTCGTGACGTCGGTGTCACCAACCTGATCGTGTGGGATAAGGAGGATGGGAGCCGATCATCATTCGAAGTCGAAGTAACCCACGATCTCGAAGGCCTGAAGACACGATTATTCCGGTTGATACCGGGTAACACCATCGAAGTAAGCTCAGCACAAAGATCCATCGTGTTATCGGGCCGCGTACCCAGTGCGACGGCCATGAATACCGCTATCCGCTTAGCCGAAAGTTATCTCGCGCGTCTCGATAACGCACGGCGAGGCCGTGAAGCGGGTTCCGACAAGTCCTCAATCCAACGCGATACCAATCGTCCGCCAGGCGAGATCATCAATCTGCTGGAAGTGGCGGGCGCACAGCAAGTCATGGTCGAGGTCCGAGTCGCCGAAGTCGCACGCTCCGAGCTCAAACGTATCAATGCCCGCTTCAACGCCTTCGGCGTTCGCGGTAACTGGAGTGGCGGTGGCGTCAACGGCGGCGCCTCTTTCCCCGACGCGATGTTCGGACCGTCAGGCGCGCGCATTCCCTCAGTGGGCTCTGGTGGTAGCTCGGTGGTCGCACCGGTACTCGACGAATTCGCGCCTAATGATCTGGTCATCGCCAATCAGGGCATCTTCACTAGCTATTTTTCAGATAGTTTTGCATTTAATCTCGCCTTAGATGCAGCAAAGGATCAAGGGCTCGCCAAAATCTTGGCAGAGCCGACGCTGACCACTCTGACCGGACAGGAAGCCACGTTTCTCTCTGGTGGTGAGTTCCCGATCCCCGTGCCTCAAAGCGATCGAAGCGTCACCATCGCTTTCAAAGATTTTGGTATCTCTCTGAAAGTGCTTCCGACCGTTCTGTCGGACGACCGAATCAACACAAAACTCGAGGTCTCGGTCAGCGAGATTTCCAATGCCACGAGCGTCGTACTGAACCCGACCCAAACGAGTTCGACCTTCGTCGTGCCCTCGCTGACGAGACGCAACGCAACGGGCACGATCGAGCTCGCCGATGGCCAGACGATCGCATTGGCAGGGTTGTTCAGCGACAACGTTCGCTCGCTCGTCAGTAAGTTTCCGGGGCTCGGCTCGCTACCCGTGCTCGGCGCGCTTTTTAGAAGCCAGGACTTCGTGAAAGGCAACACCGAACTCGTCATTCTGGTGACGCCACGACTCGCGCGACCTATTGATCCTAAGTCGCTTGATCTGCCGACAGATCGCTATCGCCAGCCGAACGATTGGGACTTCTACATGATGGGACGGATCAGCGCACCGGAGACCCCTAAAAACCAAGACACCGAAGAGAGGAAGAACCCGTGAATACAGCAAAATCCATCGCGTTCATCGGCGCATCGGCATTATTGGCAATGACGCTCGGCGGATGTACTACGAACGAAATCGCCCTAGCCGACGGGCAGAGCGTCAAAACGATTCTGACGGCGCAAATCAACGACGCCGAGGCGACATCCCGTCATGGAACGAGTGCACCGCGCGGCACCGATTCTGAAGTCTCCAACACGACGGTCACCAACGTCCGCGAGCGCAGCCGTGAAGGCGCCTCTCGCCCCAGTCTGATGGAACTGTTGTTGGGTGGCATGGGCAGGAACTGAAATGTCGAACGAGGCATTGCGAACATCCCGTCACGTTCAGGGCAGTGTCGTTCTGCTCACGCTCGTCGCGTTGGTTACGCTCGTCGGCATCGTAGGACTCGCGGTCGATGCCAGTCATCTCGGCTACGTGAAATCGCGACTACAGTCCACGGCCGATGCGATGTCACTAGCAGCCGCGAGACGACTCGATGAGACGGGTTCGACTCTGGCCGCCTGCGAAATGGCTCGCGAGGTCATACTCGCGAATGCCGCCGGCTTCACGGAGTTGTCGGACGAACTGCCGGCGGTCATTTCTTGTCCCCAAAACACCTGGTTTCAGCTGCAATTTTCCGCGACGCCCAGCCCGTTCATCCCGGGTAGCACACCTGCCCGCTACGTTCGCATTCGTCTTGCCGATGTTTCGAGCAATGTGAGTTTTGCGCGAGTTCTGGGTATCGCCAACTTGTCAGCCGGTGCCAGTGCAATCGCCGGTCCGAGTGCACCACTCGCCCGTCTGTGCAGTCTCTTACCGATCGCCGTGTGCGGAACCTCTGCTACACCAAATCATGGGTTTGAGGTCGGTCGCGTCTATGTTTTGAAGGGCAAGGACAATGTTAAGGACGCTAGCTCATTTGGTGACTTCCATTTTCTGAGACCCGATGCCTCGCAGGACAGCGAGGATGGCCTGCGCCGAAACTTCGCTGGCGGCTTTGGTTCCTGCGTGCTCATCAACAACCAGGGCCCGACTCCACCAACCATCCGTATCAAACCGGGTAGCAACATCGGTCCCGTTGCCCAAGGCGTCAACACGCGATTCAACGTGCACGTGCCCGCAGGCCAGCTCGATCCAGCCAGGTATCCGCCTGACGTCTTGATCGGCGAACCGAATCCTGAGCTCAAAGTCGACACGGATGGCAACGTGACGCAGGAGTCGAACATCATTTCGCTCGGCAGCCAGATCACGGGTCGCAATCGTAGCGACTACCTCACGCGCATGGCGCAAGGCAGCGGGAGTTATGACATTCCGCCGTTACCCTCACCGGGGGGTGGAGCTTTGCTGCGTCGAGAAGTCGCCGTACCGATCGCAGACTGTTCTCCGCCGATCAATGAAAACGCCTTGCCGATCATCGGAGCCGGCTGTTTCTTTTTGCTTCAGAAAATGGCCGGTGGAGCTAAAGACTCGAGCCTGCTTGGCGAGTTCCTGCCGGATTGCGAGGCGGCCGGGCGCCCTGGTCCGAATCCTGGGACCGGCGGACCCTACGTCATCCAACTGTTCCGCGATTCCTCGAGCAGAGATTCATGACTCGAAACAAATCGATCCACGGGCTCGCCGTCGTCGAAATGGCGATCGTTCTGCCCATCCTGATGCTGCTGACCCTCGCCGCCGGCGAGTTCGGCCGCGCCTTCATTCAATACTCCCGACTTTCCCACCGGGTTCAAGCCGCGGCGAGATTCGTTGCTGACAATGCCTTGCAAGGATCAACTGGCGTCGCACTGCTGACCGCCAACATCGAAACCCAAGCACGCAATCTAGCCGTGTACGGCACCACCTCAACAGGGTCGACACCGGCGGTTCCCGGTTTGGCTCCAACAGATGTCGTCATTACCGTCACACCGAGCGGTGTCGTCAGCGTCTCCATCAATTACGCCTACGAGCCCGTGATCGGCGATGTCTTTCCGGTGTTTGGCTTCGGTTATGACATCTCGACCGCCAGCATTTTCTTGAAACCGAAAGCCGTGATGAGGGCGCTATGAGAGGGGCCCTATTCGTGAAACGCCGATCAAGGGCGCGCGGCGTCGCGGTCGTCGAATTCGCCATCGTGGCAGCGACGCTATTCCTGACTCTTTTCATGGTCGTCGATTTGTCACGTATCGTCTACCTTCGAATGACATTCGAAGAAGGCGTTCGTCGAGCGGCACGCCTTGCCACGGTCTGTCCGATCGGTGATCCACTGCCTGCCTTGGCTGCGCGCTTCGAGGATCCGGCCTCGATGGGAGTCTCTATTCCTGGAGCGTCCGCGGCAAACGTATCGATCTCGTATCTCGATGCATCCGGACAAATCATCGCTAACCCGGCACAAAACTACTCGTCCATCCAATCGGTGCGGGTGAGCCTGCAGAATATCGAGATTCCCCTGTTGATCCCGTTTTTCTCAGAGATCTTCGCACCAGACACGATTAGCTCCACAGCGATCGCCGAAAGTCTCGGCGTCAATCCGACAGGAGTTCCTGCGTGCTGAAAGACGTGCTCGTGGTCGGAATGAGCCGCGAAGATCTCATCCGAGTTGAAGATCAACTGCGCGATCTCGCCGAGATTCGCCCGCGCACACTTGTCTTCGACGATGCAACCAACGGCGCTCTCCGACGCTCGATCGCAGAGGCAGACCTCGTCGTGCTGTGTGCTCGGGGGCGTCAACTGCCTCTCCTCGCCGCGATCGACGCACTACCCATACCCGAGAAACCACCGATCGTCGTATGCGGTGATTTGAACTCGCCAGAAGCCACCAAGTTGCTAGTTAGGATCGGCGTTGACGATCTGCTGCCCTCGACACCCACAACGGACGAGTTACAAACGGCGGTCTCGAAAGCACTGCGCAATCATGGCGACAACACGAACGCGACCCGCGATTCGATCATGATCACGGTGCTCGGCGCAGCCGGCGGAGTCGGCGCCTCGTTCCTGGCTTGCAACTTGGCTCATATCTTCCAAAGCGAAGCGCGAAAGCCAACTCTGCTGATCGACCTCGATCGCGCATACGCTCCGATCGCGTCGATGTTGGGGCTGACTCCATCACGCGGTATCGATGAAGCGGTCGCGAATCTCGCGACGCTCGACGCAGTCGCCTTGGAGGGTTACGCGAGCCGTCATCTGTGCGGGCTGCAATTGCTCTCGGCGACCATCGAAGACGCGTTCCCCCGCTCAATCAACGGCGCTGACATTTCGCGTCTACTTTCCATCGTCAAGAGTCGACACGATCTCATCATCGTCGCTGGCAATCGCTGGCTAGACGAAGCCACCATCGAAGCGCTCGTACAGTCCCAGTTCGTGGTCACGGTATTACGCCCCGAACTTGCGGATGTGAGATCCGCTAAACGACTCAGGGCTTTGCTTACCGAAGCGATCGGTCTGCACGAAGAGACTATCCAAACCGTCATCAATCGCTATTCATCGCGCTCGACACTATCGGACAGCCTTATCCAGAAAGCCCTGTCAGTTTCAGAGCTACACCGCGTTCCCGAAGATACGCCCTTGGTACGGCGCAGTATCGACTCAGGTACGCCGTTGATGGATCTCGATCGAGACGCAGCCACGACTCGCGCACTCGTGCAAGTAGCGAATCGTTTAGCGGGAACCCATATCGTCACGAAATCGCAGCCATTCGGGCGATTTTGGACTTCACTTGCCCGGAGCGAAAAACATCTATGACCGAACATGCCACGGCTTCCGATCTATCCGAACCCGAGGTCAGCCCACTCGAAGCAGAATGGAAGCAGCTTATTTTGCCGCGAGTGTTGGGAACGCTCGATTTATCGATGATTGGGATGATCGAAGAGAAACGCGCTCGTGCACAGATTCGAGACATCGCAAATCGTCTGATCAATGAAGAGGCAGCGCCTCTCAGCTTGATCCAGCGACGCCATGTCGTACGCCAAATCGAGGACGAGGTCATGGGGCTCGGCCCCCTCGAGCCGCTACTCGCCGATCCCACCGTATCGGACATATTGGTGAATGGACCGGACCACATATTCGTCGAGCGTGCCGGCAAGCTGCAGAGAACTGCTATTCGATTTCATGATGATGCACACCTGCTGAACATCATCGACAGAATCGTTTCGAAAGTCGGCCGCCGGATCGATGAGTCGATCCCGATGGTGGATGCACGTCTCCAGGACGGATCACGAGTCAACGCCATCATTCCCCCACTGGCTATCGATGGGCCTGTTCTCTCGATTCGACGCTTCCGCAAAGACGCTTTACGAACGGACGATCTCGTTCGCTTCGGTTCACTCAGTCCAGCATTAGTCGAACTGCTGAAGGCGATCGTGCTCGGCCGACTGAACGTGATGATCTCGGGCGGCACGGGCTCCGGAAAAACTACCCTGCTGAATGCGATGTCTGCATTCATTCCTGAGCGCGAGCGGATCATTACGATCGAGGATTCGGCCGAACTTCAACTGCAGCAGCCACACGTGGTCAGGCTGGAGACCCGACAAGTAAACGTCGAGGGTCGAGGCCAAATCACACAGCGAGATCTAGTTCGAAACAGTCTCCGAATGCGGCCCGATCGGATCGTCGTAGGCGAGGTTCGCGGCGCGGAAGCACTGGACATGCTTCAGTCGATGAACACCGGACACGACGGGTCACTTACGACCATTCATGCGAACTCCAGTCGGGATGCGCTAAGTAGAGTCGAAACCATGGTTGCCATGACCGGCATTCAATTTCCCATCGCTGCACTGAGAACGCAGATTGCCTCAGCAATCGACGTCATCATCCATATGGAGCGGCAAGAGGACGGTTGCCGACGCGTAATTAGCGTTCAAGAAATTAATGGAATGGAAGCAGACACCATCGTGATGTCGGAGATCTTCCGATTTGCCCGCTCGGGCGTCGATGCACAAGGAAGTGTGATCGGAAAATTCACAGCGACAGGCATCGTGCCAGAGTTCTATGACCGTATCCGCAAGCGCGGTATCGAGCTTCCCATCTCGCTGTTTGCCGGCGAACAGGCGGAGGCGCGCACGTGAACACCTTACTCATCACTTTTTTCACCCTCGTCTTCGTGTCAATTTTTCTGCTGTTCAGCGCAATCGCCTCCGAAATCGTATCGAGGCGCGAAGTCAGTCGTGGTTTGTCCAGAATGCTAGACAAAACCGTCGAACCGGAGGATATCGGCGAGGTGCGTTTTCTGCGACGACCGCGGCTCGACCGACTGACGAATTTCGAAAAGACCATCGAGAAACGCGCTGAGTTCGATCGCTTGCGTCGACTTGCCGCTCAGGCAGGCATCGAGATTCCGATTTATCGAGTGTTGATTTACTCGATCGTATTAGCGGCCATCGCGTTCGCCGCCGTGAGACTGTCCCCCTTGGCATGGTGGGTTGCCGCCCTCGCCGCGATCGCCGCGGCAGGTTTTCCCGTACTCGGCTTACTCTGGCTGCGAGCGAGACGAGTCTCGAAAATCGAAATGCAATTGGCGGATGCCGTCGATATGGTCAAACGTAGTCTCCGAGCAGGTAATCCGCTCGTATCGACGTTCCGTCTCGTATCGAACAACATGAGTGATCCGATCGCGCGGGAGTTCGGGATTACGGCGGCCGACCTAAGTTACGGCAACGACCCACGCAGCGCACTACTCGCCATGCTCGAGCGTGTGCCGAGCGTATCGCTGCGCGGATTCGTCACGGCCATACTCGTGCAAAGAGAGACCGGCGGAAATCTGGCGGAGACGCTGGATCACATTTCCGATGTGATTCGTCAGCGTTTTCGTTTTGAGCGAAAGCTCAAAACGCTGTCGGCGGAGGGGCGTTTATCGGCGTGGATTTTGATCGCTGTTCCCTTCGTACTCGCGACGATCTTGCATTTCACATCGCCGAACTACCTCGAACGCCTGCTGGATGATCCACGAGGTCCTACTTTGTTATCCGGCGGCGCCATCCTCATGGCCATCGGTGTGGTCTGGATCCGCCGTATCTCCCGAATCGTCATCTGAGGCCTCGTCATGGATCAATTCCAACTTCTGATCCCGCTGTCCATCGCGCTATGCGCGTTCCTGCTTGCTTACGCTGCGGCTAACTGGATTTGGAGTGTCCGCGACCCGGCACGACGAGGCATCGACGCGCTCGCTACAGAAGGTATTCCCGGTCGGTCGGTCGCGCTGTGGGCATGGAGTCGCCTGTCGCCACTCGGCGAGCGGCTGCTACCGATTTTAGGAGATGAAGGCAGTCGCCTCTCCGAACGCCTGTACATCGCTGGATATCGACGTCCAAGCGCATCAGCCATATTCATGATCTTCAAAGCGGCTTTCCTAGTCACGGCCGTCATCGTCATTTGGCTGCTCTGGCGTTACCCGACCACGATGAGCAACGCCCAACTGATGCTGCTCTCTGCGCTGGTAGGCGCATCCGCCATGCTGCTGCCGAATTGGTGGCTGCGCGAGAAGATGAAACGTCGTCAGGCACGCCTGCGTAATGCGTTTCCAGATGCACTCGACATGCTCGTCATCTGCGTCGAGGCCGGACTCGGACTGTCGGCAGCGATGGAACGTGTGACCGATGAAATCCGACATATGCATCCGGATCTCGCAATGGAGCTCGCCGCGGTCAATGCAGAGATTCGCTCTGGCATCGATCGTGGTAGTGCGCTGAGAAATCTCAATGTCAGAACGGGGCTGCCAGAGATACGAGGATTCGTCAGCTTGCTTACCCAGACACTGCAACTGGGAACGGGTGTTGCCGATTCGCTGCGCATCTATGCCGAGGAGTTCCGTGATCAACGAATGCATCGCGCGGAGGAGCGCGCTGCCAAAACCGGAACCAAAATGATATTTCCACTGGTTTTCTGCGAGTTCCCCGCGTTTTTCATCATTGCGGTGGGACCGGCTACGTTACGCCTCGTCGACGCATTTGGCGCGTGAGTCAAACAGATCAGGAGATGGATCAATGAAAAAAAGCGTGCTGTTGGCCTGCGTGATGCCTCTGCTGGTTGCGATCACCGGGTGTGCTTCCGATCCGAGCTTGACCGGTGAGTCACAAGAAAAATCCGCAGTGGCGAGCAAAAGCGCGCCGACGGAAGAGCAGGAGCGGATTGCACGTCGGGAGCGAATCGAGTTGCTGCTCGCACAGGCGGATATCGCAGCACGAGACGGGAAGATCGAGTACGCGTTTCATCTTCTACTAAACGCGGAAAAACTCGATCCGTCCGATGATCGCGCGCTAGTTCGCGCAGGTAACCTACATCGAACACTGGGTAATCGCGATATGGCGATCAAAGCCTGGCAGATGGCTCTCAATCGAAACCAGGCTAACGGCGATGTTCATGAGAGTCTCGGCTTTCTGCTCCTTGAGACAGGCAGATATGACGAAGCGGTGCAGGCCTTCGAACAAGCGGTACTACTCGCTACCGAGAAAAGACGCGCCATGATCGGCTTAGGGTTGGCTTGCGAAAAGCGTCAGGATTACGAGCGAGCATTAAAGATATACGAGACGGCCCTGCGTGCAGATCCCTCTGCCGTCGAACTTCTGACCTATCGTGCACGGGCGTTGATGAATCTCGGACGCGTCACCGAATCAAAATCGGTCATTGCCTCGATCATCAACGAGCCCATACAAGCAACATGGATCGTGCGCGGCGACCTGTTCGCACTCGATGGCGACTACGCTGCGGCGCTCGGTGCGTATCTAGAAGGACTTTCCGAGCAATGGGCTTATCAGCGACTCGGAGAGCATGCCTTGCGCCAGGAAGAGCTCGAGCAAGCCTTGCGCTTCTTCCGACAAGCGGCGGCGGCTTCGCCGCGATTTTTCCCCGATGCGGAGAACGGCGTCGCTGTCGCACTCGAGAAGTTGCGACAAAAATAAAGCGATTTCTACGTTGATGGCGTAAACGTGTGTTTTCGAACAGATATTTCGCACTTTGATTTCTAAATTGACATCCCTGTCACTAATGGGGATGAACATGGTTCCGCTCAACGAACTCGACCGCAACGAACTGCTTTTCGCTCTCCCGCTAGAGCTTCGTCAAAAACTAGCCGCGCAGATGGAGCCCGTCAGTCTCTCGGATGGAGAGATCTTTCGCGAGATCGGGACACGCAGCTCGGAAATCGTCTTTCCAATCAGCTGCATCGTGTCGATGGACTATGTACTGAGGGACAGTTTTTCTGCGGAATTTCTGATCGTCGGTAGAGAAGGTGCCATCGGCCTCGAATCGCTGTTCGATCAACGTCCGGGCCCGGTCAGGATGGTTGCATTACAAGGCGGAAATGCACTGCGTATCGACCGTGACGAATTACGTCGGCGTTTTTTTGAAGCCCAAGCGATTCAAGAGGCCGTCTTCCAATACACGTACTCGCAAATTCGTTTGATGGCGCAAACCGTCACATGCAACTGCCGTCATCGACTTGAGCAAAGAATGTGTCGGTGGATCCTCTCGGTGCAGGATCGATCGCCCTCGCGCGTGATCAAGATCACTCACGAAATGATGTCGCATTTTCTCGGAGTTCGCCGAGAAGCAGTGACCAACGCAGCCGGCCGACTGCAGCGTGATGGCATGGTGGGATACAGCCGCGGCTATCTCACTGTTTTGAATCGCGACATGCTCGAAAACGAGGCCTGCGAATGCTACCAAGCGGGACTCGATGTCCTGAACGTCCGAAAACGGAGCCTGCAGTATGGATACCGCGGTTGTGACAAGTCAGCTCCCGAAGCTGCCTGCTTCAATCGCAACACCACGCTCTCGAAAGATCTTTGAATCCCAACCGAGGAAGGCATCGAATGTTGCTAGATTTTTCGCGAGCCAAATGGATTTTCACGATCGTCGTCGCACTCATCACGCTCGCCGCGTGCAACAGTGACGACCCGCCCAAGCCCATTGCTCCCGCCAGCGGTTTTTTGACCCTTGGTCTCACGGATGCACCGGTCGATGATGCGGTTGAAGTGATCGTTGTTGTTACCGGAATCGAACTGCCGCGAGGCCCTGCCGATACTTTGAACATCGATTTCGACACCCCGCGTAGCGTGAATCTACTCGAATTTCGAGATGGGAAGAGTTTCACGCTTCTCGATGGAAACCCATTGTTGCCTGGCAAATACGAATGGCTACGCCTGAAGATCCGAGCACAGGAGAACCTTCAGGACGGATCACGCATCAGATTACGCGATGGCCGCCAGTTCCCGCTCTTCATTCCAAGCGGCGCGGAGTCCGGTCTCAAGCTGAATCGCCCGTTCACGGTTGCACAAGGATCGACGACACGACTGATGATCGACTTCGACCTTCGAAAGTCGCTGGTCGTGGCGCCTGGACAGGGCGGCAACTGGATCCTGAGACCGACATTACGCTTGGTCGACCAACTTGAGACGGGATCCTTGCTCGGCGCCGCAGATGTCGCCGGTATTGCGAATCTGCTCGGGAGTACGCCGCTTGCCTGTCAGCCGGGCGTCTATATTTTCAAGGGCGAGAATACGCTGCCAGACGACATGGACGGCGATCCAACCGACGGAGTCGATCCTGTCACCTACTTGCCGCTCACACCGGCAATCCCGGGTGGTACAGCCAATTTTCGTGTGGCTTATCTGGAAGCGGGTCGGTATACCGCCGCCTTCACGTGTGATTTCGGGGTGGACATCGATCCGACACGCAGCGAGTTCAATCCTCTGGCGGTTCCACCCGC
>JACCDJ010498881.1_pt1 | contig 27479 bp, 26 predicted proteins | sample 7444481 | NCBI WGS metagenome assembly JACCDJ01 (sample SAMN15323435, study PRJNA562643) | freshwater metagenome | isolation source: river surface water | place: USA:Blue River Watershed | collected 2017-08-15 | reverse complement strand
TCGTACTCGGAGTTGCCAGTCTCATCGCGTCATTTGTTGGCGTCGGTGGTGGCTTTGGCTTCTATGGCGTTAGCGGAATCGGATTGCTCCTCGCAGCTGGCGGAGTTGTCCTTGCTTCGCTCTTCCTCGTCCTCGACTTTAATCAGATCGAAGAGGGAGTACGCCAAGGAGTTGGCGAACAAGAATCATGGCGAGCAGCATTTGGCCTCATGGTCACAATTGTCTGGCTCTACCTTGAAATCTTGCGCTTACTTGCGATTCTCCGTCGCGAGTAATAGCGACTGAGTTGTAAAAAAAAGACCGCACCAAGTTGTGCGGTCTTTTTTTATGATGGATCATAAGGAGGCGGAATATGTGAGCGCCTGGTCTCTGGGAGATTTATCGATCGAATGATGACCGGAACCAAAAAGAGTGCAGCTACTAAAAATGCGGCTTTGAAACTCTGTTGATCTGCCACAAAGCCCATCGCTATTGGGCCAATCATGAGACCAAAATCGCTACTCATCTGCCAAAACGCTACAACTCTGCCACTTTTGCCAGTCATCACATCGCCCACCAGCGCTGCTGGCGCGCTACTTAAAAATGATGCACCAAGACCAGCCAACCCCATGCCGATGATGAATCCAGGGTAATTCTCAACAAACGCAAAAATGGCAAGTCCTGTGAGGGTAATGAAGCCGCCAATCAAAATACCTTTTCGACGACCGTGGCGATCGACAAATTTACCTGCAGGAATCAAGGTTAAACCTTGAAAAATAGTCGCAGCAGCTAGCCCGGCACCCAGCGCTACTGGCCTTAAGCCCAAACCCTCAGTTACGTAAAGCGGTACTAATGAAATCCGAACTCCAAGCACACACCAAGCAACCGCAAAAGACCCCAAAATGGCAACTTGATAGCCATGAATTTTCATCGCATCGCGAATCCTCATGGTTACTTCTTCTTGCGAAGGGGAATTTTTTTGCGCACTCTCCGAACGTGAAAGGAAGATCATCGCGACAACCCCGGCCGCCGCAACAGTAAACGAATATACGAAAAATGGTGCGCGCAGTGAGAATTCAATGAGTGCACCACCAAAGAGTGGCCCTGAGATTGAACCAAAGAGATAACCTGATTGATATGTAGATTGCGCTTGGCCGCGTTGATCATCAGAAACTACGCGGAGCAAAATTGTGGTAGCTGCTACTGTGTAAACCGCAGAACCAAAACCGCCAGCGCCACGAAAGAAAAGTAGTTGATAATAATTTTGTGAGAAAGCCGCAAGCAGCGCTGAGAATGAAACGATAAATAATCCAGTGGCCATCATTTTGTGCGGTCCAAAACGATCCACTAACCTGCCACCAGTTAAACCTGTGCAAAAACGAGCAAATGCAAAGAGACTTACTACTGCGCCAGCAGCTGCCTGCGAAACACCAAACGAGCGAGCGAAGATTGGAGTTGCAGGGGCGATAAATCCAAAGCCCGCTGCGACCAGAAATGCCGCCGATGCAAGAATCGGGACTTCACGTGGCATGTCACGAAATGGCGTTTTCATCGCCTTTGAGGCTATCGTACGGATGAGCAAGAATCCTAGGAGTTAGATGAGCGCGTCCATCATTGCGGAAAATTTAGTGAAAACCTATGGCACAAATAATGAAGTGCGTGCCCTTGATGGTTTATCTCTAACAGTAAAAGAGGGAACGGTGCTCTCCTTGCTTGGTCCAAATGGGTCGGGTAAGACCACCACCGTTCGCGTGCTTTCAACGCTACTTCGTCCAGATTCTGGTCGCGCAACCGTTGCCGGGATTGATGTACTCAAAAATCCGCAACAGGTGCGGGAGATTATTGGGCTATCTGGTCAATACGCAGCAGTCGATGAGACGTTAACTGGGTGGGATAACTTAATCATGTTCGGTCGTCTTTACCATCTCTCAAGCCGAGGAGCAAAGGCTCGAGCAGATGAGTTATTAGAAAAATTCTCTCTAACAGATGCTGCAAAACGTCCCATCAAAACTTATTCAGGGGGCATGCGCAGACGGCTAGATCTCGCTGCATCTTTGATTGTTAAACCAAAAGTGCTCTTCTTGGACGAACCAACTACCGGACTTGATCCACGCGGTCGCCAAGAGATGTGGGAAGTTATCAATGAACTCGTTAAAGGTGGCGTCACGCTCCTATTGACGACGCAATACCTTGAAGAGGCAGATCAGCTCGCCGATGAAATTGTCGTTATCGATCGTGGTCACGTCATTGCGAAAGGAACTTCGGATTCCTTAAAGAAAGATGTCGGGGGAGAGCGTCTTGAAATTTCGGTCCCTATCGAGCAACTCGGGGAGGTGCGCCGTATTGTGGAACGAATTACGCAAAGCTCTGCCTCTGAAGATGTGGGAGTGCACAAAATTTCAGTTGCTGCGCCTGGTGGCACTGCAACGCTAATCGAAACTCTTCGCGAGTTAGATGCTGCCGGTATTCATCCATTGGATATTGCTCTCAAGCGGCCATCTCTCGATGATGTATTCCTTGCGTTAACTGGACATATTGCAGAAGAAGATGTTGAGATTAGTTCTGCCGCGAAAACAAAGCGAGGCAAGCGATGAAAGATGCTCTAGTCATAACAAAGCGCCAGCTACTCCAATTATTTCGAGTGCCTGAAGTATTGATTTTCTCCACTATTCAACCGGTGATGTTCGTACTTCTATTCAGGTACGTCTTTGGCGGAGCGATTAATACTCCTGGGGTTGATTATGTTCAGTTACTTATGCCAGGAATTTTCGTGCAAACGGTGGCATTTACCGTTGCAGGAACGGCATTAGGTCTAGCTGAAGATATGCAGAAAGGCCTTATCGATAGGTTTCGCTCACTTCCAATTGCTCGTTCGGCAGTCGTGGTCGGACGTACATTGGGAGATGCCACCCTCAATGTCGTCGTACTTGTTGTAATGGCGATAACTGGATTATTAGTCGGATGGCGCCCTAGCTCTAGCGGTCTTGAAATTTTGGCTGGCTTCATCTTTCTCTTGGTATTCGGTTACGCGATGTCCTGGATGGGGGTTCTCGTCGGCCTTTCTGTTCGCGATAGTCGCGTCGCAAATAGCGTCGTATTCCTCTTCGTCTTCCCGATGACATTCCTGAGCAATGCATTTGCGCCGACAACTGGAATGCCAAGACCTCTGCAATATGTTGCAGAGTGGAATCCGGTTTCAACAATGGTGGCAGGGGTTAGAGATCTTTTCGGATTAGAACCAATGTTTGGCGCAACTGCCAATTCATTTCCATCACAGAACCCACTATTGATGTCCATGATTTACATCGCGCTACTGATGGCAATTTTTATCCCACTTAGCGTCCGTAAGTATAAAAACGTGGCACCAAAATAAAATTACAGATCTCAACCCAAATATGGATTAACCGCGACAATTTTCACGGTATTGCTCTTTCCATTTGGAAGTAGATACTCAGTACTTTCTCCGATTTTTTTCCCAAGGACAGCAGCTCCTAGCGGAGATTTTTCACTGAAGACTTTTACGCTCTCAGCAGCTATTTCTCGAGAACCAAGTAAGAATTCGATTCTGTCGCCACTCATTTCTACAGTGACCATCGAACCGAGAGTGACCTCTTCACTCGCGCCTTGAGGAGCGCTTCCTACTTCGGCATTTTCAAGCATCGCAGTTAATTGGCGAATACGCGCTTCAAGTTTCCCTTGCTCTTCTCTCGCCGCGTGATATCCACCATTCTCTTTCAAGTCTCCCTCTTCACGAGCTGCTGCAATCCGCGCGACAATTTCTTCGCGCCCTTTAGTGGAAATATGCGCAAGCTCATCCTTGAGGCGGTCGTATGCCTCTTGGGTTAGCCAGGTCTTGGAGGTACTCATGAAAAGGAAGTTTACCTATCTTTCGGAAGACAACGCACGAGCCCAGCATTAACAGCCTTAGAGCGAGTAGGGATGCGCTCTGTGACCTCAATCTTTTTCTGGCTTGAGGGACCAACATCAACGTATCGGTCTCCAACGATTGCCGTGCTGAAATCCCTTGCAATGATGCGGCAGGTCAATTCAACTTGTGGATTTTTACGAACCACTAAGAATCGAATCGTAGTTTGGTTCTCAGAATCTATGGTGAATGCGACAAGATCTGTTCGAAGCTCAGGGTTTGCAAATCGAACGCCAGCTACCGAGACAATAGCTGTGAAGGCGAGAAAAATAACGGTAAGAAGAATAGTTCTGATTCGACCTCGAGCCTCACTCATGGGTAGATTATTACCTATGACAGAGATTCCTGATCCCTCGGTCGTCAACCCAGGTACGGTTGGCGCGGTTGTTGTGCTCTGCCTTTTCATCGCGGTAGCACTGGTCATCCGCAGTGGATACAAACGGCTACGGGATCTTGACCGCAGACGTCAAGACGACAACTGAAATCAGTTGTGTTTAATCGGCAAAAAATTGGTCTGGTAGTTCTTGCACTATTTCTTGCTGCAATCTTCTTTCGGCTCGGAGTGTGGCAACTTGATCGCGCTCAATTACTCCAGGAACTAGCAAAGCCTCAAAAGGAGCGGGCGGTGGTCGAATTGCTCTCTGTCGCGGAGAAAAATGTCGCACTTTCGACAGATGCTCTTAATCGCATCGTAAAGTTTCGAGGAACATTTATAGATAATTTACAAGCGCCAAATCAAGAAGATGTCAATGGGAAAAAATCAACGTGGAGCGTGGGAGTTTTTCAAGTAACTGGTTCTGGAAAAATTGTTGTCGTGCGTGGCATACATTCGGGTCAACCAAAAATTGATTCGAAGGAGGTAGAAATTACTGGGCGCCTGATGCCCAGTCAGATAAATAATAAATTTGGCGAAGTACGAGATGGTTTCTTGCCCCGAATTGATTCAGCATTATTGCTCTCGGATTTCGGCTCTGATTTCTTTGATGGATATGTCATAGTCCGCTCCGAGATCCCTGAGAGTGGTTTGGAGAAAGTGCCGACTCCACAGCCGATAATTAAGGTTGCTGGTTTCTATTGGCAACACATTTCTTATGTAATCGTGTGGTGGCTGATGGGTTTGCTAACACTGGCGCTGCCATTCTTACGTTCGAGGAGTTCGGAGAATTAGCCGTTTAAAGATAGGGTTCAGATATGTCTGGAGTGCTTAACCGTTACCGAGTGATGAGCTTGGCAGCCGGAGTGATGTCGCTCCTTCTTTGGTTTGTTGAGCTTCCCGTAAAATATCTCCTTAATGTGCCTGCGCTTGAGGAGAAAGTCCTCTGGATCCCAATTGCACATGGCTATATTTACGCACTTTATGTCCTTGCAACGGTCCATCTTTCCGTTAAAGCCAAATGGCAACCTAAGCGAATAGTTTTTTTCGTTTTAGCTGGCACTTTTCCAATTGCCTCATTTATCACTGAGCGTAGAGCCCAGAATCTCGTCAAGAATTTGTAAATAAAGATGAGGTGGGTAAAGCGAATTCTCAAAAGTATTCTCTACCCGCTATACGAGGCAAGGCTTTTTAGGCGCTTAAATCTTCGCGAAACACCTGAGCATGTTGGAGTCATTCTTGACGGGAATAGAAGATGGGCAAAAGCAAATCTCGCTTCATCAAAAAGCGGTCATAGCGCTGGAGCACGAAAGATCATTGACTTTCTCTCCTGGTGCGAGGAAGCCAATGTCAAAGTAGTTACGTTGTGGATGTTGTCCACAGATAATCTCAATCGGGAACGTGTCGAACTTCAACCCTTACTCGAAATTATTGCGGAAGCGGTCGATGCGCTCTCTAGATTTGGGCGATGGAAATTACATGTGGTCGGTGCGACTGAGCTCTTACCAAATTGGCTGACATCACGCTTAGAAGAAGCAGTTGCCAAAAGTCCAGCGCGTGAAGAGTTGATTGTTAACTTGGCGATTGGTTATGGCGGTCGACATGAAATCACCGATGCAGTCCGACAGTTACTCAAAGAGAATCTCGCCAAGGGTGAAAATTTAGAGTCTGCAATAGACAAGATGTCGATGGATGAAATTTCTCGCCACCTCTACACGGCAGGACAACCAGATCCCGATTTAGTGATTCGAACTTCCGGCGAGCAGCGCCTCTCTGGATTTCTGCTCTGGCAGAGCGCGCACTCGGAGTTCTATTTCTGTGAGGCCTTTTGGCCAGATTTCCGGCGCCTAGATTTTCTGCGGGCGCTACGCGATTATTCGCAGCGAAATCGCCGTTTCGGTAAGTAGACCGCTTTAGCGTGTCGCAGCTCATTGCCCGCAGGGCGGTTCTAGATTACGGGTGTCGACATGATTGGAGCTTCGGTGCCGGTCGAGGTGAGAGAAACTCGCAAGACCTACGTGTTGGATACCAGCGTATTGCTGGCAGACCCGGCAGCGTTGCAAAAGTTTGAAGAACACGAAGTAGTCCTGCCAATTGTTGTCATCTCGGAATTAGAGAGCAAAAGAGATCATCCTGAGCTTGGATATTTTGCTCGCACCGCGCTACGGATTCTCGATGATTTAAGAGTGGAGCACGGTCGCCTAGATTCGCCAATGGTGCTTAATGAGAGAGGCGGCGTACTCACTGTTGAACTCAATCACAGCGATAGCACTGGTTTGCCGGCAAGTTTCTTTCGCGATGGAACAAATGATTCGCGCGTACTTGCAGTAGCTCGCAATCTAAAACGTGAAGGAAAAGATGTTGTCTTAGTGACTAAGGATTTACCGCTACGAGTTAAAGCTTCAGCAGTTGGAATAGTTGCTGAGGAGTATCGTGCCGAACTCGCAGTAAGTAGTGGCTGGACTGGAATTGTTGAAATTACACTTGCATCCGAACTAGTAGATCAGCTCTATCAGAACGAACGCGTTGAATCAGAGGATATCACCAAACTTCCAGTGCACACGGGAGTTGTTATTCATTCAAATAAGGGGAGCGCATTAGCTCGCGTTACGCAAGATAGAAAATTGAAATTAGTTCGAGGCGATCGTGATGCTTTTGGTTTACATGGCCGAAGTGCAGAGCAGCGAATCGCATTAGATCTACTTCTCGACAATGAAATTGGAATCATCTCGCTTGGCGGCCGCGCCGGAACTGGTAAGAGTGCGCTAGCAATCTGTGCTGGCCTTGAAGCGGTAATGGAGCGACGGTTACATAAGAAGATAGTTATCTTCCGCCCGCTATATCCGGTCGGAGGGCAAGAGCTTGGTTATCTGCCTGGTTCAGAGGGCGAGAAGATGTCGCCATGGGCGCAAGCGGTCTTTGACACTTTAGGTGCATTAGTTAGCGCACATGTCATTGAAGAAATTATGGCGCGCGGTTTGATTGAGGTACTACCGCTAACGCATATTCGCGGACGATCGCTCCATGATTCTTTTGTCATTGTCGATGAAGCACAATCTTTAGAGCGCGGGGTGCTCTTGACGGTGCTCTCTCGAATTGGTCAGGGCTCACGAGTGGTCCTGACGCACGATGTTGCACAACGCGACAACTTACGTGTGGGGCGTTACGACGGAATCGTCGCCGTTATCGAAGCGCTTAAAGGCGATCCACTCTTTGCCCATGTGACCCTGGTCCGCAGCGAACGCTCGGCCATCGCGGCCCTTGTGACAGAGATGTTGGAGCGACCCCCCACAAACTGAGGTACCCTTTTCCTCTTAAGTACTGCCCCCCTAGCTCAGTAGGTAGAGCGTTTCCATGGTAAGGAAAAGGTCAACGGTTCGATTCCGTTGGGGGGCTCGGCGGGGTAGCTCAGCTTGGTAGAGCAAGCGGCTCATAATCGCTGTGTCGCCGGTTCAAATCCGGCCTCCGCTACCAGTTTCACCAGGTTCTAGCAGCACAATTTCCGAAAGGGGCAGGTAGGCAGGTAACCTTCCTCCCGCACACTTTATATATAAAGGAGTACCTCAATGGCCAGCAAGAGCGCGGATATCCGCCCAAAGATCACTATGGCCTGCGTGGACTGTAAAGAGCGCAACTACATCACCAAGAAGAACCGTCGTAACGATCCAGACCGTCTTGAAATGAAGAAGTTCTGCCCACGTTGCAAAGCAAGCACGCTCCACCGGGAGAGCCGTTAATCCATGGCAGTGCACGGCCCCGAATTAGTCGGGCGCCGGTTTTCCTCACAACGAACGTGTATAGCCAGCGCTCAATCCTTAAAAATATTCGCAGAGGCAATTGGCGCAGATTCTCGTTTTACTCCACCAACTTTTCTTATCTCATTTTCGGTAGCCGCGGCCGAGGAATTCCTACCCGCACTTGGATTTGATTGGTCGCGAGTTGTTCATGGAGATCAACGCTTCTTGCATCACAGAGATATCCGCCCAGATGAGCACCTTACATATTCTAGTGAAATAGAAAGTTACAAAAACTTAGCGGGAAATGAATTTGTTTCCATTCGGACCGATTTCTATTCCGTGGAAAGTGCAGATCTTGTCTCCGCCACTTGGTCAACTCTGGTTTTCAGAGGAGAACAATCATGAGCTGGGTAGTGGGACATGAATTTGCTGAAAAGATTTACTCAATCAACCGGACAAAACTTAAATCTTATGCAGATGCCAGCGGTGATCAGAATCCAATACATCAGGATGAAACTTTTGCACGATCAGTTGGGCTTCCAAATGTTATAGCGCATGGGATGTACACCATGGCGCTCGCCGGCGAAGCAGTTCGCTCTTGGGTTGGCAGCGAGCGTTCCGTAATCGAATTTTCAACTCGCTTTGCCAAACCGGTGATCGTTCCCAAAGGAGAGGATGTGGCTATCTCATTCTCGGGGAAAGTGGCTGAAGTAGCAGGCGATCAGATCACCATTGAGGTAATTGCCATATGTGGTGGCGTCAAAGTCCTTAACCAAACGAAAGTTCGAGTACGGCTGTGATTTCTGAGCGGGACATCACCGCCACAATTATTGTGGATGGATTCCTGGATGATGACATTCTTGCTATTGAATCCATACTAGAAAATTCTGAAGCGCCTATTTTTGTGCTGGTTAATGGTAAGCATGATTTTACAAAGCTCGAGAATATTTCCCCCAGAATTCACATTCATCAAGTAAAACAGAAACTGGGTTGGTCAAATGCTGTCAATTTAATGTTGAGTGAAGTGAAGACGCGGTATGTAGTTTTGATGGATTCTTCAACTCGATTCATTGGCAATCCTTTTGTGGATGTTATTGCGAAATTAGCATCGGAATATGTTGGCGTCGGGTGGCGCGGGGGCTTAATTAATCTTGATGACGAATGGCGATCAGTCGTTGATAAAGGCGCTGGAGAAGTCGATGTTCTCTTTGGGTATTTCATGGTGTTGGACCGTGAATTCGCGCTAGCTGTTGGCGCAAATCCAAGCGCCAAGTATTACCGCAACGCTGATTTAGAACTCTCGCTTGCCTTACGAGAGGCGGGCGGTAGATTGATTCAGATTGAATTACCGCTCATACAAGAGCGTCACCATGGGTACTACGATGTAGATGCGGCTTATCGCGAAAAGAATTCAAAAGAGAACTATCAGCGGCTACTTAAACGTTTTCGAGGCAATCTAGGGATTCTCGCACCGCGCCGGTAATCTAATGTTATGAGATTCGCCGATTTGACCACCTTTCGAGTCGGTGGCGAAATTGCCAATGTTGTACGTGGCGATTCAGAAGAGTTAATTCTTAAAACTTTGGTCACCGATCCCGATGCATATGTAGTCGGTGGTGGATCTAACATCCTGGCAAGCGATATTCCCTTCAACGGGACAGTGCTAGTGGTCAATACAAAAGGTAGTGCACTTGATTATGACGCGTGCTCAGGCGGCATGATCACTGTTGCGGCAGGAGTGCTCTGGGATGAGTTTGTCGCGCAAACTGTTGCAGCAGGCTTCTCTGGACTTGAAACGTTGAGCGGTATTCCTGGAAAAGTTGGCGCTGCCCCAATTCAAAATATTGGCGCATACGGACAGGAGTTCTCCACTGTAGTTGCGCGAGTGCGCGCTTGGGATAGGAGCGCAAGGCAGCAGCGGACTTTCACTGCTAATCAATGTGCATTTGGTTATCGCACTTCACTTTTCAAGAAGGAACCAAATCGTTATGTGATTTTAGATGTCACGGTACAGTTAAAGAAAGGTGATCTCTCTATACCAATTACCTATCCAGAATTAGCAAAGGAGTTGGCCGTATCGGTTGGAGAGCGCGCCTCTGTATCAAAAGTACGAGAACGAACCCTCGCGATTAGAGAGCGAAAAGGAATGGTTCTTTCCGAGCAAGATCGCGACTCTTGGTCTGCAGGTTCTTTTTTCATTAATCCATCAGTCTCTCCCGAAATTGCCGCTGTATTACCAGCCGATGCGCCAAAGTGGCCAAATACGGATGGCTCAATCAAACTATCGGCCGCCTGGCTGTTGGAGCGCTCCGGCGTTGTTAAGGGTGAACGTCTTGGTGGTGCAGGCATCTCGACCAAACATGTGCTTGCTATAACGAATGCAGCGGACGCAACTAGTCAAGAGATTATTGAGCTAGCCCAAAGATGCCAAAATGCTGTTCAGAAACATTTCAATATTACGTTAGAGCCAGAGGTACAGTTACTTGGCGTTTCTCTTTGAAGAGTTCCCTAACCGTTAATAAGCTTTTGAATTCTCGAAATTCCTTCGACAATGTCATCATCACTTAAAGCGTAGGAAAATCTTAGATAACCCGAAGGTCCAAAAGCTTCTCCTGGAACGGCCGCCACTTCGACTTCATCAAGGATTAACGTTGCAAGCTCCGCGCTAGTCATTGGTTTTTTTCCTCGGATCTCGCGACCAAGAACCTTATGTACTGCGGGATAAACATAGAAGGCGCCTTGTGGCATGGGACATTCGAAACCATCAATATCGTTTAACATTTTAACGATAAGTTTTCGTCGGCGATCGAAAGCAACTTTCATTTCATCGACTGCAGTCAAGTCTCCAGTTAGCGCGGCAATTGCTGCACGTTGAGCAACATTTGAAACATTGCTTGTTAAATGAGATTGGAGATTCGTCGCTGCTTTGATGACATCTTTAGGCCCAATCATCCAACCTACGCGCCAACCAGTCATCGCATATGTCTTTGCGACTCCATTCAAGATGATTGTTTGATCGGCGAGCTCAGGAAGTAGTACGGGGAGTGAGGGCGCTTCGACTCCGTCGTAGCGGAGGTGTTCATAAATTTCATCAGTGATAATCCAAATACCATGCTTATGGGCCCACTGTCCGATTGCTCGAACTTGTTCGACCGTGTAAACCGAACCAGTCGGATTACTTGGTGAACAGAAGATCATCGCCTTCGTCTTTGAAGTTCGTGCGGCTTCGAGTTGTTCAACAGTGACGCAGTAGTTGCTCTTCTCATCTGCAAAAACTTCAACCGGTGTTCCACCAGCAAGCCGAATGCACTCAGGATAAGTAGTCCAGTACGGTGCAGGAAGAATTACTTCATCGCCGTTATCAACAATCGTTGCAATAGATTGGTAGACAGCTTGTTTTCCACCATTGGTTACCAAAACATTGTCGACAGAAATTTCAAATTGCGAATCGCGCAGAGTTTTGGCAACGATTGCTTGTCGTAACTCAGGAAGTCCGGGCGTTGGTGTGTAGCGATGATTGGCAACTACTCGTACTGCTTTCTCAGCTGCATCAAGTATGTAATCAGGAGTTGGAAAGTCAGGCTCTCCAGCGCCGAAGCCAATTACTGGGCGACCGGCAGCTTTGAGCGCTTTGGCTTTGCCATCGACAGCTAGGGTTGCGGACTCGGCGATCGCGGCTATTCGCTTGGAAATACGGGGCTTGGCAGGCTGTGACATGGCGGTAATCCTGCCATGCTTCCCGCTATTGGCCGGACCTTTAGACCCAATTAGACCCTCACCCATATTGACCCGTAAACTCCTCGGCCTAGCTCCTCTCGTGGCCAGCCCTTCTTCTTGAAGAAGTGAGGGTCGCGAAGCGCTGGAGGGCAGTAGTTCAACTGGTAGAGCACCGGTCTCCAAAACCGGGGGTTGGGGGTTCAAATCCCTTCTGCCCTGCTAGATGGCAAGAGAAAAAGTTTGGAAGCAAAAAGATTTAACGACGAATGAATGAACTGCAGGAAATGAATGAACTGAATGAAAGGAGTGAGATGAGCGAGATAGAGAGTCGAGAAATCGAATCGGGCGAAGAGCGCGGAAATATTTTTCAGCGTGCGGGTCGCTTCTATCGACAGGTTGTCGCCGAGCTACGCAAAGTCGTTTGGCCTTCGCGGAAGCAACTCACTACCTACACGGCAGTGGTTCTCGTTTTCGTTTCCTTCATTATCGCGGTTGTCTCCCTTTTTGACTTGGTGCTAACCAAAGTCACCTTCTGGGTTTTTGGGTAAGGGAGGGATAACGCGCGATGAGTGACGATACTTTTGAGGCTGCTTTAGAAGCTGCAGCACATCAATCAGCTGTTGAGCCAGAAATCCCAGCCGAGGAACTTCTTATTGATGGGCCAGATTCTGAGAAAGCCGAACAAAAATTAGAAGAGCAAGAAGAAAATGATCCACTTGCAGAGTTTCGCCGCGCCCTTCGCTCGGCACCCGGAGATTGGTATGTCATCCACTCATACGCTGGATATGAGAATCGCGTAAAAGGAAATCTTGAGAACCGTATCCATACATTAAATATGGAAGATTTCATTTATCAGATCGAAGTTCCACAGGAAGAAATTACTGAAATTAAGAATGGTGTTCGCAAACAGGTTAAGCGAAATGTATTCCCTGGCTACGTCCTTGTGCGGATGGATCTCACCGACGAGTCATGGTCAGTAGTTAGAAATACTCCAGGAGTCACAGGTTTTGTTGGTCACGGCCACAATCCAAGCCCGCTCTCACTTGATGAAGTTGAGGGAATCTTGGCGCCGCGTCCTTCGAAGAAGGGCGAGAAGCCAGAGATCAAGATGGTCGATTTCGAAGTTGGCGAATCTGTCACTGTTATGGATGGTCCATTTGCCACCCTTCCAGCTTCAATCAGCGAGATCATGCCCGAGCAGGCGAAGTTGAAGGTGCTTGTCTCCATCTTTGGACGCGAGACGCCTGTTGAATTGTCATTTGCCCAAGTACAGAAAATCTAGAGAGCAACGAGAGTAAGGAAGAACCATGGCACCAAAGAAGAAGGTACAAGCGCTTATCAAGTTGCAGATTCAAGCTGGCGCGGCAACACCTGCTCCACCTGTTGGACCAGCGCTTGGTCAACATGGTGTCAACATCATGGATTTCGTGAAGGCCTATAACGCAGCTACTGAGTCGCAAAAGGGACAGATCATTCCTGTTGAGATCACTGTCTACGAAGATCGCTCCTTCACATTCATTACCAAGACTCCACCAGCTTCTCGCCTTATCTTGAAGGCTGCAAAACTCGAGAAGGGTTCTGCAATTCCACATAAGAACAAGGTCGGAAATATCACCATGGCGCAATGTCGCGAGATTGCAACAGTGAAAATGGCTGATCTCAATGCCAACGACCTTGATGCAGCAAGTTTGATCATTGCCGGCACTGCTCGTTCAATGGGCATTACCGTCAACGGTTAAGAAATAAAGATAACTAAATAGATACAAGTGGGAGAGTCGCGCTGACTCGTTGACCACAACCAACTGCCTAACTCAAACGAGTTAGCCGAAAGAAAGATGGATGAAATGAAGCGAAGCAAGAAGTACCGAGCTGCAACCGAGAAGTACGACGTCACTAACGTCTACGCTCCAGTAGAAGCGATGAAAATAGTTCGCGAAACTTCTGTAACAAAATATGACTCCACTGTTGAGGTTTCACTTGCACTCGGAGTTGATCCACGTAAAGCCGATCAAGCAATTCGCGGAACAGTTAACTTGCCACATGGCACAGGTAAGACTGCTCGCGTTCTTGTATTTGCAGGTGGCGAGCGAGCTGAAGAGGCGCGCGCGGCAGGTGCCGACATTGTTGGTGCTGATGAACTTATTGATGAGGTTGCAAAGGGCCGTTTGGATTACGACGCAGTCGTATCCACCCCAGATCTCATGGGCAAGGTTGGTCGTCTTGGAAAGGTACTCGGTCCACGTGGTTTGATGCCAAACCCAAAGACCGGAACCGTAACTAACGATGTCACCAAGGCAGTCAATGACATCAAGGGCGGAAAGATTGAATTCCGAGTAGATAAGAATTCCAACTTACATTTCATCATCGGCAAGGCGTCATTTAGTGCAGATGCACTTCTTGATAACTATGTTGCAGCGATGGAAGAGGTCCTTCGTGCGAAGCCATCCTCCTCAAAGGGTCGCTATGTAAAGAAGGCCACTGTCTCCACCACGATGGGACCTGGCGTTCAAGTTGACCCAAACCTGCTCCGTGAAGGCGCTAATTAAGCCAACTAAGCAATCGTTTTGACGGGTAGGCGCACCAGCGCCTACCCTTTCTCTTATCCGAAGACCGCAGGTCTTCTGTTGTTTGGTAGCAATATCAACCAGCAGAGTTAAAGAGTGAAGACTCTCCAGCGCAGGAGCCTTACGAGCAGCTTTTCCTCGTAGCGCTTTCGCGCTTCGAGGATTTTTCTTTTTATCCCCTGTCATCTGTGTTCTCTCGGCTTCGATTAATTCGAAAAGACTGGAATAGCGAGAGGAGAAACGAAATATGGCAAAGACCGATAAGTCGGCAGTTATTGCAGAGCTCACTGAAGATTTCCGTGGCGCTGGTGCAACGATTGTTACCGAATATCGCGGACTCTCCGTCACTTCCATGAAGGCGCTCCGTCGTTCTCTCGGCGGTACTAATAAGTACTCCGTCGCAAAGAACACATTGATGCGTATCGCTGCTAAGAATGCTGGTGTTGAGATCTCTGAAGAACTTCTTAAGGGACCATCAGCCATCGCATTCATTAATGGCGATCCAATCGATGCAGCGAAGAGCCTGCGCGATTTTGCAAAAGAGAATCCAGCACTTGTTATCAAGGGTGGAATCTACGAAGGCAAATCGGTAACTACTGAAGAAATCATGAAGCTTGCAAACCTAGAGTCCCGCGAGGTTCTCTTGGCAAAGCTTGCTGGTGCAATGAAGGGTTCACTTGCGAAGGCCGCACGAGTATTCGATGCGCTCCGAATCAAGTTAGAAGCTGGCGCTCCTGCGGCAGCCCCTCAAGCAGCAGAAACTCCAGTAGCAGAAACTGCACCGGAAGCAGCAGAAGCAGAAGCAGCACCGGAAGCAGTAGCAGAAGTGGCAGCAGCTGAGAATTCAGCAGAACCCGAAACACAGGAATAGTTAAGAGTTAAGGAGAAAGATCATGGCAAAACTTTCAACAGAAGATTTGTTAGCACAATTTAAAGAGATGACTCTTGTTGAGCTCAGCGATTTCGTTAAGTCTTTCGAGACTGAATTCGATGTCACCGCTGCTGCACCTGTAGCAGTTGCTGCTGCTGGTGGCGCTGGTGCACCTGCAGCTGCAGAAGCTCAAGATGAGTTCACCCTCGTTCTCGAAGATGCTGGCGCTCAGAAGATCGCCGTTATCAAAGAGGTTCGTACCTTCACCGGTCTTGGCCTCAAAGAGGCAAAAGATCTCGTAGATGGCGCACCGTCGACCGTCTTGGAGAAGGCCAACAAGGAGACCGCTGATAAGGCAAAGGCAGCATTCGAGGCTGCTGGCGCGAAGGTCACCGTCAAGTAATTCTGGCTTAATTAGCCAACAAGGGAGCGAGTCCGGCTGGGGGAGACCCCAATTGGACACGCTCCCTTTCTTCGCCGTAAAATCCCATTAATCCCAAACTTTGAGGTCTTCGCATATAGCGGTGGCGACCTTCTATTTTCGCTGGATTTTGTAACAGAACTCTCTTGCGAGTACGGAAGGACCGTCGTTGAAAAACAAATCCCAATCCCCGCATGCGCCGCATCGTCTCTCTTTCGCCAAGATTCGTGAACCGCTTGAGGTTCCCAATCTTCTAGCGCTCCAAGTAGAGAGCATGGACTGGCTCCTTGGAAATGATGCATGGCGAGCACGTATCGCTAACAGCGCTACAACCAACACCACTCGTGGTGAACTTCCGAACCAATCCGGTCTAGAAGAGATCTTTGAAGAGATTTCTCCAATTGAAGACTTCCAGGGCTCGATGAGCTTGTCCTTCCGCGACCATCGCTTTGAACCGCCGAAGTACTCCATTGAAGAGTGCAAAGAGCGCGACATCACCTATAGCGCACCGCTCTTCGTAACTGCAGAGTTCATGAACAACGTAACTGGTGAGATCAAGAGCCAAACCGTTTTCATGGGTGAGTTCCCACTTATGACTTCACGTGGAACGTTCATCATCAATGGAACTGAGCGCGTTGTAGTTTCACAGATTGTTCGCTCTCCTGGCGTCTATTTTGAAAAAACTGATCCAGATAAGAACGCGGATAAAGACACGCTTGTTGGAAAAATCATTCCAAGCCGTGGCGCTTGGTTGGAATTTGAAATTGATAAGAAGGACATGGTCGGTGTTCGTATCGATCGCAAACGTAAGATTCCGGTAACTGTGTTCCTCAAGGCGCTAGGTTGGGATGAAGTACAAATTCGCGAGCACTTCGGCGAGTACGAATCAATGGTGGCAACACTTGAGAAAGACCACACAGTTACGCAAGATGATGCGCTACTAGATATTTATCGGAAGCTTCGTCCAGGCGAACCACCTACTCGTGAAGCTGCACAAACTTTGATTGAGAATCTTTACTTCAATGCAAAACGTTATGACCTCGCGAAGGTTGGACGTTTTAAGATCAATAAGAAATTGGGTACAGATCTCGATCTTCGTAAAGGCCTTTTAACGATCGAAGATATTGTCTGGGCGATTAAATACTTGGTAAAGATGCATGCTGGCGAAGTTGTTATGGATTCTGTCCGTGGCCAGGTTCGTATCGAGACCGACGATATCGATCACTTTGGAAATCGTCGCCTTCGAACCGTTGGTGAATTAATTCAGAACCAGGTTCGCACCGGTCTCTCTCGTATGGAGCGCGTAGTTCGCGAACGTATGACTACCCAAGATGTCGAAGCGATCACTCCTCAGACACTCATTAATATCCGTCCAATTACTGCGAGCATCAAAGAGTTCTTTGGAACTTCACAACTCTCACAGTTCATGGACCAAACGAACCCGCTCTCTGGTCTCACGCACAAACGTCGTCTCTCTGCGCTTGGACCTGGCGGTCTCTCACGTGAGCGCGCAGGTTTCGAAGTTCGCGACGTTCACCCATCGCACTATGGTCGGATGTGTCCGATTGAAACCCCTGAAGGACCAAACATTGGTCTTATCGGTTCGCTTGCCACATTCGGGCGAATTACTCCATTTGGTTTCATCGAAACCCCATACCGCAAGGTTGTTAAGGGCAAGGTCACTGATCACATCGATTATTTGACCGCTGATGAAGAGGATGAGCACATCATCGCGCAGGCCAATGCGCCATTGACCGACTCCAATCACTTCGCAGAGCCACGTGTTCTCGTTCGACGTAAAGGTGGCGAGGTCGAATATATCCCTGCAGAAGAAGTTGACTACATGGATGTTTCACCGCGACAAATGGTTTCTGCAGCGACTGCGATGATTCCATTCCTTGAGCACGATGATGCAAACCGCGCGCTCATGGGATCAAACATGATGCGTCAAGCTGTTCCACTCCTTCGCGCCGAGGCCCCGCTCGTCGGAACTGGCATGGAGTTTCGTGCAGCAGTAGATGCGGGCGATGTGATTGTCAGCGAAAAAGCTGGCGCTGTCACCGAAGTTAGCGCTGATGAGATCAAGGTAAGTCATGACGATGGCACATCAAAGACTTACTATTTATCAAAATTCCGTCGCTCCAATCAGGGCACCTGCTACAACCACAAGCCAGTTGTTGCTCAAGGCGTGCACGTTGCCGCTGGAGATGTTTTGGCTGATGGACCAAGCACCGATCTTGGCGAATTAGCTCTCGGAAAGAACCTACTCGTGGCATTTATGCCTTGGGAAGGTCACAACTACGAAGATGCGATTATTTTGAGCCAGCGCTTGGTTCAAGATGATGTGCTCTCATCTATTCATATTGAAGAGTATGAAGTTGATGCTCGTGATACCAAGCTGGGTGCAGAAGAAATTACTCGCGACATTCCAAATGTCAGCGAAGAAGTTCTTGCTGACCTTGATGAGATGGGCATCATTCGCGTTGGAGCCGATGTAGTTCCCGGCGACATTCTTGTTGGAAAAGTTACTCCAAAGGGCGAAACTGAACTCACTCCAGAAGAACGTCTCCTTCGTGCAATCTTTGGTGAGAAGGCTCGTGAAGTTCGCGATACCTCACTCAAAGTGCCACACGGTGAAGGTGGAAAAGTTATTGGCGTTAAGGTCTTCGAAAGCGAAGAGGGATATGAACTTCCTTCTGGCGTTAACCAACTTGTTCGCGTCTACGTCGCACAGAAGCGAAAGATTCAAGATGGTGACAAGCTCGCTGGTCGCCACGGCAACAAGGGTGTTATCGCAAAGATTCTCCCAGTTGAAGATATGCCATTCCTCGAAGATGGAACTCCGGTAGATGTAGTACTTAATCCGCTCGGTGTTCCTGGACGTATGAACGTTGGCCAAGTTCTTGAAACGCACCTCGGTTGGGTTGCAAAACAAGGTTGGCAAGTCGAAGGCGACGATGCTTCTTGGAAGAAGAATCTCAAGTCCATCGGTGCGCAAACTGGAAAGCCTGGTACTCGGGTTGCAACTCCAGTCTTCGATGGCGCACGCGAAGATGAGATCACTGGCCTATTAGGTTCCACTATGCCTAATCGTGATGGCAACCGAATGGTTGGCGAATCTGGTAAGGCGCGACTATTTGATGGTCGAAGCGGTGAGCCTTATCGCGATCCAATCTCCGTTGGATACATGTACATCTTGAAACTCCTCCACTTGGTCGATGACAAGATTCACGCACGTTCAACAGGTCCTTACTCAATGATTACGCAACAACCACTGGGTGGAAAAGCTCAGTTCGGTGGTCAGCGATTTGGTGAGATGGAGGTGTGGGCGCTTGAAGCATATGGAGCTGCGTACACCCTTCAAGAACTTCTCACAATTAAATCTGACGATGTGCTTGGTCGAGTCAAGGTTTACGAAGCAATCGTTAAGGGTGAAAACATCCCTGAACCAGGCATCCCAGAATCATTTAAGGTGCTAATCAAAGAGATGCAATCGCTCTGTCTCAATGTTGAAGTGCTTTCGTCCGATGGCGCAGCTATCGAAATGAAAGATACTGATGAAGAAGTGTTCCGTACCGCAGAAGAGCTCGGCATCAACCTTTCCCGGGTTGAGCCAAGCAGCGTTGAAGAGATCTAGGAGAGGCGATACCTATGTTAGATGTCAACTTTTTTGATGAGTTGAAGATTGGTCTTGCTTCTGCTGACGACATTCGCACCTGGTCACATGGTGAGGTCAAGAAGCCTGAAACCATTAACTACCGCACGCTCAAGCCAGAAAAAGATGGTCTATTCGATGAGAAGATCTTCGGACCTACTCGCGATTGGGAGTGCTACTGCGGTAAGTACAAGCGTGTTCGCTTTAAGGGAATCGTCTGCGAACGTTGCGGAGTTGAAGTAACGCGTGCAAAAGTTCGCCGCGAGCGAATGGGCCATATCGAGCTTGCTGCGCCTGTAACACACATTTGGTACTTCAAGGGCGTGCCAAGTCGTTTGGGATACCTTCTTGATCTAGCTCCAAAGGATCTTGAGAAGGTTATCTACTTTGCGGCTTACATGATCACCGAAGTAGATACTGAAGCTCGTCATGAAGATTTCGAGCAGAATCAAAAGAAGATTGCATCCGATAAGAAGAAGATCGAAACAAAGCGTGATCTTGATATCGATGCGCGCCAGAAGAAGCTTGAAGCTGATCTCGCATCACTTGAAGATGAAGGTGCGAAATCTGATATTCGCCGAAAGGTTCGCGAGCAGGCAGAGCGCGAAATCAAACAACTTCGCGACCGTTCACAACGTGAACTCGATCGCCTAGAAGAGGTTTGGGAGCGCTTTAAGAATCTCAAGGTTCAAGATCTTGAGGGCGATGAGCAGCTCTATCGCGAGATGCGCGATCGTTTCGGAATGTACTTCAAAGGACAGATGGGCGCTGCAGCAATTAAGCACCGTCTTGAGACCTTCGATCTCAAAGCGGAAGCAATCAATCTCCGCCAAATCATCGCAACAGGTAAGGGGCAGAAAAAGACACGTGCGCTCAAGCGTCTTCGCGTTGTCTCTTCATTCCTTAATACTTCGAACTCGCCTGCATCGATGGTTCTTGATGCTGTCCCAGTTATTCCGCCAGATCTACGTCCGATGGTTCAACTAGATGGCGGTCGATTTGCGACATCTGATCTCAATGATCTTTATCGTCGTGTAATCAACCGAAATAATCGTTTGAAGCGTCTTGCTGATTTAGGCGCTCCAGAGATTATCGTCAATAACGAGAAGCGTATGTTGCAAGAGGCTGTTGATGCTCTCTTTGATAACGGTCGTCGTGGTCGTCCCGTGACTGGTCCTGGAAATCGTGCGCTCAAATCACTCTCTGACATGCTCAAAGGTAAGCAAGGTCGCTTCCGTCAAAACTTGCTTGGAAAGCGCGTTGATTACTCCGGCCGTTCAGTAATCGTTGTTGGTCCGCAATTGAAGTTGCACCAATGCGGTCTACCAAAGCAGATGGCCCTCGAACTCTTCAAGCCATTTGTGATGAAGCGTCTTGTCGATCTTAATCATGCGCAGAACATCAAGTCTGCAAAGCGTATGGTTGAACGTGCTCGCTCCGTGGTTTGGGATGTTTTGGAAGAGGTCATTGCTGAGCATCCAGTTCTGCTTAACCGCGCACCGACGCTCCACCGTTTAGGTATTCAAGCTTTCGAACCACAACTCATTGAAGGTAAGGCAATTCAGATTCACCCGCTCGTCTGTACTGCATTTAACGCAGACTTCGACGGTGATCAGATGGCCGTTCACCTTCCACTATCTGCAGAGGCACAAGCCGAAGCGAGAATCTTGATGCTCTCCAGCAACAACATTCTCTCTCCTGCAAACGGACGTCCAATTACCTCTCCTACCCAGGATATGGTCCTTGGTCTCTACTTCCTTACCCAACTTCGCGAAGGTGAAAAGGGTGCAGGACGTGCATTCTCCTCAATTGCCGAAGCGATCATGGCTTTCGATCAAGGTTCGCTCTCTTTGCAATCGAAGGTAAAAATCCGTATCGATGGTGCGATTCTTGATACAACGCTCGGTCGCGCACTCTTTAACGAGGCTCTTCCTGCTGACTTCCCTTATGTGGAAGAAGATGTCACCAAGAAACAACTCGGCGCGATTGTTAATACTCTCGCTGAGCGTTACCCGAAGGTTGATGTCGCAGTAACTCTTGATGGATTGAAAGCCCTTGGTTTCCACTGGGCAACTCGCGCAGGAGTAACTATCGGTATCGAAGATGTTGTCACTCCTCCTAATAAGCAGAAGATTCTCGATGGTTACGAGTCTGATGCTGAGCGCGTACAGAAGCAGTACGAGCAAGGTCTCATTACTGATGATGAGCGTCGCCAAGAGCTCATTGAAATCTGGACCAAGGCAACGAACGAAGTTGCTGCCGAGATGGAGAAGAACTTCCCACGACGTAATCCAGTGTGGATGATGGTCTTCTCAGGCGCTCGTGGAAATATGATGCAGGTACGTCAGATTGCCGGTATGCGTGGTCTGGTGGCTAATCCGAAGGGTGAAATTATCCCTCGTCCGATTAAGTCCAACTTCCGCGAAGGCCTCTCGGTACTTGAGTACTTCATTTCAACTCACGGTGCACGTAAAGGTCTTGCCGATACTGCGCTTCGTACCGCCGACTCGGGTTACCTCACTCGTCGTCTCTGCGACGTGGCTCAAGATGTCATCATCCGTGAAGAAGATTGCGGAACCGATCGTGGTCTAACTCTTGAGATTGCTCGACGTAATGAATCTGGTGAACTTGTTCGCCTAAAGAACGTTGAGTACTCCGTATATTCACGAAACCTTGCTGAAGATGTTGTCGTCAGTGGCGAAGTAATCGGAACAGCAAATACTGATCTAGGTGATGAACTCATCGAACGACTTCTTGCTGCAGGTATCGAATCGGTAAAGGTTCGTTCGGTACTTACCTGTGAGAGCAAGGTCGGACAATGCGCTGCATGTTATGGACGCTCACTTGCCGCGGGTCATCTCGTTGATGTCGGCGAAGCTGTCGGAATCATCGCTGCACAATCAATCGGTGAACCAGGAACTCAGTTGACGATGCGTACCTTCCACACCGGTGGTGCTGCGCAGACTCAAGGTGATATCACTCATGGTCTACCTCGCGTTGTCGAACTCTTCGAAGCGCGTGAACCAAAGGCGAAAGCTCCAATTGCTGAGCATGCCGGACGTGTTCGCTTTGAAGAAGATCCAAAGAATGCAGGCGGAAAGCGAATCGTCATCACTCCAGATAATGGAAATGAAGAGGTTGCTTATCCAATTCCACGTAACCGTAAGCCACTTGTAAATGATGGCGATCGTGTTGATGTTGGACAGAAGCTCATCCCTGGAACAATTGATCCAAAGGATGTTCTTCGTATTCTTGGACCACGTGCTACTCAAGTGCACCTTGTTGAAGAGATCCAAAAGGTCTATGACACCCAAGGCGTTGCGATTCACGATAAGCACATCGAAGTCATCGTTCGACAGATGCTTAAGCGCATCACCATCTTGGAGGCAGGAGATACCCTCTTCCTTCCAGGTGAATTGGTTGAGCGCGTTCGCTTCGAGACGGAGAACCGTCGCGTTGTTGCCAATGGTGGAACTCCAGCTAGCGGTCGCGCTGAGCTAATGGGTATTACTAAGGCCTCACTCGCAACGGAATCATGGCTCTCCGCCGCCTCCTTCCAGGAGACCACCCGTGTTCTCACCGATGCCGCCCTTGGCGAGCGTCGCGATAACCTCGTGGGCCTCAAGGAGAACGTCATCATCGGTAAGTTGATCCCTGCAGGTACCGGCCTAGCCCGCTACCGAAATGTTCGGGTTGAGGCGACCGAAGAGGCGAAGGCTGCTGTTTATGCCAATTATCAGGAGTACGACTTCACCCCATTTGAGAGCCAAGGCTCAGGGGAGGCCGTCCGCCTCGATGATTTCGAGGTTCCGAGATACTAAATACGAAGCGAGAAATCGCACTCTAATTACAACCATGTAATTAGTAAGGCAAAAAGGCCGTTTTGACCGGGCGAGAGTGATTCCGTTACTCTCGCCCTCTGCCTTTTGTGAGCATGGCGCCAAAAGTCACTTCAGTGAAGTAGTGAAATCACGCGAGATTCTCGTGATGAAACTAGCGAACTAAGACGACACGCCCGACCTCGTGTGTCGGGTGAACTTAAGCGCTGCGCGTAACAAACGGCGAGCAGTAACCAGCACGAGCACTACCTATATATAAGGAGCCAAACGTATGCCAACGATTGAACAGTTGGTTCGCAAAGGTCGCTCAGATAAGAGCGCGAAGACAAGCACGCCTGCGCTGAAAGGTTCACCGCAACGTCGTGGCGTCTGCACGCGCGTGTACACAACAACTCCTAAGAAGCCAAACTCTGCGCTTCGCAAAGTTGCTCGTGTCCGTCTGACAAGTGGCATGGAAGTTACTGCATACATTCCAGGTGAAGGCCACAACCTCCAAGAGCACTCCATCGTTCTCGTTCGTGGCGGCCGCGTGAAAGACCTTCCAGGTGTTCGTTACAAGATCATTCGCGGTTCACTCGATACTCAAGGAGTTAAGAATCGCAAGCAAGCACGTAGCCGTTACGGAGCAAAGAGGGAGAAGAAGTAATGCCACGTAAAGGTCCCGCCCCCAAGAGCCCAGTCATCGCTGATCCGGTTTACAACTCACCAGTTGTTACTGCGCTTATCAATAAAATTTTATTGCACGGCAAGCGCTCCACTGCAGAGCAGATTGTCTACTCCGCGCTTGAAGGATGCCGCGACAAAACTCAAGGCGATCCATTAATCACGTTGAAGCGTGCGCTTGATAACGTCAAGCCAACTCTTGAAGTTCGTAGCCGTCGCGTTGGTGGCGCTACCTATCAAATTCCCGTTGAAGTTAAAGCTGCTCGAGCAACTGCGCTAGCGCTTCGCTGGCTCGTTGGATACTCACGTCTTCGTCGCGAAAAGTCGATGGCAGAGCGTTTAATGAATGAATTAATCGATGCAAGTAATGGTTTAGGCGCAGCTGTAAAGAAGCGCGAAGACACGCACAAGATGGCAGAAGCAAACAAGGCGTTTGCTCACTACCGCTGGTAATAGGGAGATATAAAAAGTGGCTGTTGATTCAGTAATTGACCTTGCCAAGGTCCGGAACATCGGGATCATGGCTCATATCGACGCGGGTAAAACCACGACAACTGAGCGAATCCTCTTCTACACCGGTATCAACTACAAGATCGGTGAGGTTCATGAAGGCGCTGCCACCATGGACTGGATGGAGCAAGAGCAAGAGCGCGGTATCACCATCACTTCTGCCGCGACCACATGTTCTTGGAATGATCACCTCATCAACATTATTGATACCCCTGGCCACGTAGATTTCACCGTTGAAGTTGAACGTTCACTTCGCGTTCTTGACGGCGCCGTTGCAGTTTTCGATGGCGTTGCTGGTGTTGAACCGCAATCTGAAACTGTTTGGCGTCAAGCTGACAAGTACAGCGTTCCACGTATTTGCTTTATTAATAAGTTAGATCGCACTGGCGCAAATTTTGATATGTGCGTAGGCATGATCAAGTCACGTCTCAATGCAACACCACTAGTACTCCAAGTTCCCATCGGAGCTGAGGCAGACTTCCAGGGTGTAGTTGATCTCATTGCCATGAAGGCTCTTGTCTGGCCTGGCGAAACTAAAAAGGGTGAGGATTACATCGTCGAAGAGATTCCAGCGAATCTCAAGTCAAAGGCCGATGAAGCTCGTCACCTTCTCATCGAAACACTTGCTGAAGCTGATGATGCAATCATGGAGAAGTACCTCGAAGGTCAAGATCTCTCTGAAGCAGAAATCATCGCAGGTATTCGCCGTGCAACTCTTGCCGACAAGTTAACTCCAGTTCTTACCGGTTCAGCATTTAAGAACAAGGGCGTTCAGCCAATGCTCGATGCTGTTACACGCTATCTACCAAGCCCACTTGATGTTGCGGCAATCGTCGGTCACAAGCAAGGCGATTCCTCAGTGGAAATTATTCGTAAACCAGATCCAAAAGAACCATTCTCTGCTCTCGCATTTAAGATCATGAGCGATCCACACCTCGGCAAGCTAACTTTCGTCCGTGTTTATTCAGGAACTCTTGCTGCAGGCGATCAAGTTCTTAACTCAACAAAAGATCGTAAAGAGCGAATCGGCAAGATTTATCAAATGCACGCTAACAAGCGTGAAGAGCGCGAGACCGCTACCGCAGGAATGATCATCGCGGTGATGGGCCTTAAGGACACCACCACAGGTGAGACGCTCTGCGATCCATCAAATGCAGTAATCCTCGAATCAATGGAGTTCCCAGATCCCGTTCTGCACATCGCCATTGAGCCAAAGACCAAGGGCGATCAAGAGAAGCTTGGCACTGCAATTCAGCGCCTTGCCGAAGAAGATCCAACTTTCCACGTTCGCACCGACGAAGAGACTGGCCAAACGATCATCGCTGGTATGGGCGAACTTCACCTAGAAATTCTCGTAGACCGTATGCGTCGCGAGTTCAAGGTTGAAGCAAATGTTGGTAAGCCACAGGTTGCTTACCGCGAAACTCTTCGCAAAGCAGTTGAGCGCCATGACTACACACACAAGAAACAAACTGGTGGTTCTGGTCAATTCGCAAAGATTCAAATTGCACTTCACCCGCTCGAGCCAGGCAAAGAGGGCGGATACGAATTCGTTAACAAGATTACCGGTGGACGCGTTCCTAGGGAGTACATCCCCTCTGTCGACGCAGGATGCCAAGAAGCGATGCAATCTGGTCCGCTCGCTGGCTATCCATTAACTGATGTACAAGTCACTCTTCTTGATGGCGCATACCACGATGTTGACTCATCGGAGTTGGCCTTCAAGATTGCTGGAATCGCAGCATTTAAGGAAGCAGCAAAGCTCGCTAACCCTGCATTGCTCGAACCAGTGATGGCCGTCGAAGTTATTACCCCTGAAGATTTCATGGGCGATGTCATCGGCGACCTCAACTCACGCCGTGGCCAAATTCAGGCTATGGATGAGCGATCAGGTGCTCGCGTTGTTCGCGCTCTTGTTCCACTCTCGGAGATGTTCGGCTACGTCGGAGATCTACGAAGCAAGACACAAGGTCGCGCCAGCTACAGCATGCAATTTGACTCATATGCGGAAGTTCCTGCAGCTGTGTCAAAAGAGATCATTGCAAAGGTCCGGGGCGAGTAGTCCTACCAATAGTTCAACTACACCGATTCAATAGGAGGTCACAGTGGCGAAGGCGAAGTTCGAACGTACGAAGCCGCACGTCAATATCGGCACCATCGGTCACATTGACCACGGTAAGACCACTCTTACTGCGGCAATTTCCAAGGTGCTTCACGACAAGTATCCAGATGTAAACCCATTCACGCCTTTCGATCAGATCGATAAGGCTCCAGAAGAGCGTCAACGCGGTATCACTATCTCGATTGCACATATCGAGTACCAGACCGAGAAGCGCCACTATGCGCACGTTGACTGCCCAGGTCACGCTGACTACATCAAGAACATGATCACAGGTGCTGCACAGATGGACGGAGCAATCCTCGTCGTTGCTGCAACTGATGGTCCAATGCCTCAGACCAAGGAGCACGTTCTCCTTGCTCGCCAGGTTGGCGTTCCTGCAATCGTCGTCGCACTTAATAAGTCCGACATGGTTGATGATGCTGAAATTCTTGAACTCGTTGAGATGGAAGTTCGCGAACTTCTCTCACTTTATGAGTTCCCAGGCGACGACACTCCAATCGTTCGCGTCTCCGCACTTAAGGCTCTCGAAGGAGATGCCAAGTGGGCAGATGCACTTATGGAGTTGATGGGCGCAGTTGACGATTTCATCCCAACACCAGAGCGTGAGATTGATAAGCCATTCCTCATGCCAGTTGAAGATGTTTTCACCATCACCGGTCGCGGAACAGTTGTTACTGGCCGCATCGAGCGTGGAATCGTTAAGGTCAACGAAGAAATCGAAATCGTTGGTATCCGTCCAGATTCACAGAAGAGCACCGTTACTGGTGTTGAAATGTTCCGCAAGCTGCTCGACGAAGGTCGCGCTGGCGAGAACGTTGGTCTTCTACTCCGCGGAACCAAGCGTGAAGATGTTGAGCGTGGACAGGTTTGTTGCAAGCCTGGCTCGATCACACCTCACACTGAGTTCGATGCATCTGTTTACATCCTTTCAAAGGATGAAGGCGGACGCCACACTCCATTCTTTAACAACTACCGTCCACAGTTCTACTTCCGTACAACTGACGTAACTGGTGTTGTAACACTTCCATCAGGTACCGAAATGGTTATGCCTGGCGATAACACTGACATCTCAGTTGTGCTAATCCAGCCAATTGCGATGGAAG
>JACCDJ010927480.1_pt1 | contig 27483 bp, 25 predicted proteins | sample 7444481 | NCBI WGS metagenome assembly JACCDJ01 (sample SAMN15323435, study PRJNA562643) | freshwater metagenome | isolation source: river surface water | place: USA:Blue River Watershed | collected 2017-08-15 | reverse complement strand
GGGCGGTGAAATCCGACTTCGTTACACAATTCTACCATTATCGCACCCTCCCGAACGTTCGGGAATTCGGGACGAACCAAGACGAAATATCCCAATTTTTAACTCTTAATTTTTCATTCTTAATTAATTAAAACTCATTCTACAGAATGATTTTTAATTAAGCCCCTCTTCGTCCCAAGTTTCAATCAATTCTACTTCTACCACGTCTTCGTCCGTTAATACGATCGTTTGATTGTCGTACATTTCTTGCACCATATCCATTGCAACGTCGGAATTTTCTGCTTCTACCTCCACTACACGCGATAAGGTTTCGATGATTTCAATTTTATAAGTTGGCATTCGTTTTAAATTATAGGGCGAAAATAAACAATAAAGATGAATGAATAATGAATGATGAATGATGAAAAGTGAAAGATGTCCCGTCCCGAAGCTTCGGGAGTTCGGGAGATGGATAATATCGAAAGAGATATAAAACAAAAATCCCCGCTCGCGTTAGGAGCAGGGATTTTCAAACATTCATAATTCTTAAACAAACTATCCTTGCAAGGCTGCAGCACCACTCACAATCTCGGTCAATTCGGTTGTGATCGCTGCTTGACGAGCGCGGTTGTAAGTGATACGCAATTGCTTCAATAAGTCGTTTGCGTTATCAGTAGCCTTATCCATCGCAGTCATACGGGCACCATGTTCGGATGCATTTGTATCTGCCAAGCATTTGAAGAATTGCGTCTTCAAGATGCGAGGTACTAATTCATCAATCAAAGCAGCTTTTGACGGCTGATAGATGAATTCATTATTTTCAGTGTGCGTATCATTCGCTGCAGCTGTTTTTGCTACAGGTAAGAACGGTTCTACTTTGAAGATTTGTGTCGCTGCATTTTTGAATTGCGCATACACAATATCTATCTTATCATACGTACCGTGTTCGAAGGCATTCATGATTTCTTCAGCCACTTGCGCCGCAGAAGCGAAAGTCAGACCCGTGAACAAGCCAAGATGCTTATCATTCACTTTATAGACACGTTTTAACGCGTCAGCGCCTTTCTTTCCGATACACATCACTTCTAAAGTGCCATTCTTTGCATGTTCTGCATAATGCGCATTTACAAGTTGACGAGTAGTTTTAATTAAGTTAGAATTGAAGCCACCGCACAATCCACGATCGCTGGTCATTAATACGACCAAGACCTTATTGACAGGGCGTTCTGTAGCCAACTTAATTTCGATATTTGCTTCCCCAGTCACGATATGTCCGAGCATTTCAGACAATTTCTGACTATAAGGGCGCATTTGCGTGATACGATCTTGCGCACGACGTAACTTCGCTGCAGACACCATTTTCATTGCTTTGGTGATCTGTTGCGTCGAGTTAACCGACGTGATTCTACTTCGTACCTCTTTTAATTGACCCGGCATTCGGAATAATTTTTATTAGTAACGAACCATTAAATCTTTAGCTACTTTCTCCAATACTGCAGTGATATTATTATCAATTGCACCATTACGGATAGCATCTAAAGTATCTTTATGAGAAGCTTCTAATTGTGTTAAGTACTCTTCTTCGAACTCTTTCACCTTGTTTACAGGCACTTTTGACAATAAGCCATTCGTACCTAAGTAGATGATCGCAACTTGCTTTTCAACGCTCATTGGGTTGAACTGCTTTTGTTTCAAGATTTCTACGTTACGAGAACCTTTATCCAAAACTGATTTTGTAGCAGCATCTAAGTCAGAACCGAACTTCGCAAACGCTTCCAATTCGCGATATTGCGCTTGGTCGAGTTTCAAAGTACCTGCCACTTTCTTCATGGATTTAATTTGCGCGTTACCACCCACACGTGATACAGAGATACCTACGTTAATCGCAGGACGGATACCGCTATTGAACAAATTAGATTCCAAGAAAATCTGACCATCGGTGATGGAGATTACGTTCGTTGGGATATAAGCAGAAACGTCACCTGCTTGTGTTTCGATGATTGGAAGAGCGGTCAAAGAACCACCACCTTTCACGATTGATTTCATAGATGCTGGAAGATCGTTCATCTTTGAAGCGATATCATCTTTAGCGATGATTTTCGCAGCACGCTCTAATAAACGGCTATGCAAATAGAACACGTCACCAGGATACGCCTCACGTCCTGGAGGACGACGAAGCAACAAAGACACTTCACGATACGCAACCGCTTGCTTAGAAAGATCATCATAAACGATCAATGCAGGCTTACCTGAGTCGCGGAAGAATTCTCCAATTGCAGCACCTGCGAAAGGAGCATAGAATTGTAATGGAGCAGGCTCAGAAGCGAAGGCAGCTACGATCGTTGTATACGCCATTGCACCTTTCTCTTCTAAAGTCTTGATAACACCAGCTACGGTAGATGCTTTCTGTCCGATTGCAACGTAAATACAATAAACTGGTTCTCCTTTATCGTAGAATTCTTTTTGATTGATGATGGTATCGATCGCGATAGTCGACTTACCAGTCTGACGATCACCGATGATCAATTCACGCTGACCACGTCCGATAGGAATCATCGCGTCGATCGCTTTGATACCTGTTTGTAATGGTTCTTTTACCGGCTGACGGTAGATAACACCCGGTGCTTTACGCTCCAAAGGCATATCATACAAATCACCAGTGATAGGACCTTTACCGTCGATAGGCTGACCTAATGTATTTACTACACGGCCTACCATACCAGGACCTACTTGGATAGAAGCGATTTTGTTCGTACGACGAACTTTATCTCCTTCTTTGATATTGGTACTAGCACCCATCAATACCACACCCACGTTATCTTCTTCTAAGTTCAAGGCGATGGCTTGTACACCACTTTCGAATTCCACCAATTCACCAGACTGAACATTGTTCAATCCGTAAACGCGTGCGATACCGTCACCTACTTGAAGGACTGTACCGATTTCTTCTAAGTTTGCAGAAGCGTCATGGTTGCTTAACTGCTGGCGGAGGATAGCTGAAATTTCTTCAGGTTTTATTGCTGTGCTCATGGCAAATGAATTATCAGATTTTTAGAATTGTTTATTGTATTCGTTAGAAGTGAATTGGCTACGGATAGCGTTCAAATCATGAAGGATAGACGCATCGATCAATTGGTTATTGAATTCTAGGGTAAATCCACCAATTAATTTTTCGTCGACGCTATTCGTAATTTCAACATCCTTCAAGTTTAATTGCGATTGCAACATCGACTTAAGGGTATTGATTACTTTTTCATCAACAGGAGATGCAGAAGTAAATTGAACTGGCATGATTCCTTTACGTTCGTTGTATTGTGCAACGAATTCGATCATGATATCACGTAAGAAAGCCTCACGACCTTTAGTGATAACGATGCGGAAGAAAGCCATGGTCAATTCATTCATCGAGGCAGCGAAAAGCGTATTGAAGATAGCAATCTTCTTATCGGCTTTAATCACTGGACTCTTCATCACCACGAAGAATTCGCGATCGGCAGCAATGTTATTGAAAAGCTTAGCATCCGTAAATACCGCTTCGATAGCGTTTTTTTCGGCAGCTAAGTCCATCAAAGACTTTGCGTAACGTCCGGCGAGTTTAATATTTCCCATTACTATAAGTTGTTTGGGCGATTAATTCAATTTCATTTCGTTCACCAAAGAATTCACATAGTTCATTTGCTCACCATCTTTTTTCAATTCTTTGCGAATCATTTTTTCAGCTACTTCTGTAGCCAATGTGCCGATTTGATTTTTAATATCCATCATCGCGGCATTCTTTTGGTTTTCAATTTCACGCTTAGCATCGGCCAAGATTTTAGCAGCATCGGCTTTAGCAGCGTCAGCAGCCATTGTACGCAACTTTTCAGCGGCGTCTTTAGCTTCTTTAATGATACGTGATTTTTCTTCCTTCGCTTCGTTTAAGATACGCTGGTTGTCGGCAGTAAGGTTAGCCATCTCTGCACGAGCAGCTTCCGCACTTTTCAAGGCTTGATTAATACCTTCAGAACGTTCGTTCAACATTTTTACTACTGGCTTCCAAGCGAATTTTGTCAACAAGAACAAAATCACTAAAAAGATGATAGCTGTCCAGAAGAAGAGACCTAAGTCAGGTAAGAGTAAATCCATTTTATTTATTCTTTTGCAGTTTTCTGCGATTGTTTTTTAAATAAACTGTATCCCGTTCGCCATCCGCTAGCGGGATACAGTTAGGAGTTTTGATCGGCTTATTTGAAAACGATCAACATACAAGTCAACACGCCCAACAAAGCCACACCCTCTACGAAGGCAGCCATGATGATCATGTTTGTACGGATGTCTCCTGTAGCTTCAGGTTGACGCGCGATTGATTCCAAGGCGCTAGCACCGATACGACCAACACCAAGTGCTGCCGCGATTGCTGCTAAACCTGCTCCGATACCGGCACCTGCATAAGCTAATGCCAAAGTTGCATCTAATAACATAATTGTTACGTTTTATTGAGTGATTAAAAAAAGACCTTTTAGTGATGTGCTTCCTCGTGGTGATGTTCGGCAACCGCTTCACTGATGAACAATGCGCTCAACGTTGTGAAGATATATGCTTGCACGAATGCCACCAACAATTCTATACTGAACATGAACACCCCGAATACCATACTGAATACCGCAGTTCCCCAACCCAATCCATGGCTCATTTCCGCAGTGATGAAAATCAAACCTACTACCGTTAAGATAATCATGTGACCTGCAAGGATGTTTGCAAAAAGACGAATCAACAAAGCGAAAGGCTTGATGAAGATTCCCAAGATTTCTACCGGCGTAAGGATGATTAATACAAACTTCGGCACGCCAGGCATGGCGAAGATATGACCCCAATAATGTTTGTTAGAGAAGGCCATGATACAGAAGAAGGTTACTCCCGCTAATACCGCTGTAACAGAGGTATTACCCGTTAAGTTAGCTCCACCAGGAATCAATCCTAATAAGTTGTTGATCCAAATGAAGAAGAACAAAGTCAATAGGTAAGGCAAGAACTTCAAATATTTTTTACCCAACATCGGCTTAGCCACATCTTCTTGAATCATCAAGATTAATGGCTCAATCGCACTTTGGAATCCGCTAGGAGCGCTGTTAGGGTTCTTTGCATATTTACGTGCCACCCCGATGAAGATGAACAACAACAAGAAAGCGCTGATCAACAAAGAAACAACGTTCTTAGTAATAGAGATATCGTAAAACTTCTCACCGTCTTCACGAGTGATTTTATGCGTTAAATGATCGATAGAATAGCCCTCGAATTCTGTTCCGTGCTCTTTAATTTTAGCATAAGAGAAACAGTTCAAACCTAATTTTGGAGAATATACTAAGCAAGGCAAATCAAAACCAACCGCTTTACCGTCCATTTCAAAGAAATCCCAGCTGTAAGCGTCTTTCACGTGATGCTTGATTACTTCAGATGGATTGAATTTTGCATGCGCCGCACCTTCGTGAGCCGCTTCTCCATGCTTTTCTTCAGCAGCATTCGCTGTTGCATCGTGCGATGCTTCATGCGTTGCTTCTTCAGCAGCAACAACAGCAGTAGTTTGAACCGCAGCAGCAGTGGTAACATCAATAGCTAAAGCCTTATTTAACCCTGAGAAAACAAGGGTAAAAGCGACTAAAAAGCCGATAAACAAAGTATTTTTTAAGCCCTTCACGAGTGAAACGTCATTTTTTGAGACTGCAAAGGTAGTCAAATTCACTCAAAAACGACAATTTTTGCTTGAGTTTTGCTCAAATTCTTCAAAAAAACGTGGCTATTTAGATTCAATATAGCTACGTTCGGCTATTTTTTGGTCGATATTCCCTTTTGCACCCAAATCCTTGGCTGTTTTCCAGGATTGGAGCGCCTGCTCTATTTCCCCGAGCTTCGCTTGAATATCGCCATAATGCTCCCAAAGGGTGGCATTTTTATCCGTCAGCTGAATGGCCTTGAGGAGTATTTCCTTAGCCTCGACATATTTCCCTTCTTGGAACAATACCCAGGCATAAGTATCTATAAAATTCGCATTTTTAGGGTCTTGGGCTACCGCTTGCTTGGCTAAATCATGTGCACGGCTCAAATTGTATTGGCGCTGCGACAGATAATAAGCGTAATTATTCATCACATAAACATTGGTCGGCTCCAAGAATAAGGCATTTTCATAACTACTATCGCTCGCCGCATGTCGACCTACTTTATGATAGGTATCCCCTAACAGGGAATAAAACTGCGCTTTCATCACTTTATTATCGGCGCAACGCAAAGCCCCTTCTTGCAAATAATACAAAGCGCTATCATAGCGACTAGCTTCTAAATCCAGTTGCGCGATGAAATAATAGGGCATGGCTTGCTCGGAGAATAAATCTAGTGCTTGCTTGCTCACCCTCATCAATGAATCCGTAAGATTACCTTCGGAACACACTAACATCATCTGTTGCCAAATGAGCCAATCGTGGAAGCCGAGCTTAACCGACTTTTGATAATTATTCAAGGCTTCGCTATACTGTTTATTCTTGGCTTGAAGATCGCCGAGCATAAGGTAAGCGCGTATAGAATTACTATTGCGAAGGACATATAAATCTAGCAACTTTTGAAAGCGCGCTGAATATTGTGGATCGGCTTCTGCTACCGGAGCGAGTTGCGCTAGCACTTCTTCAATGATATTCAAATTCGCATTACCGGTATTCTCTGAAAGCACTTTTTCCAAGGCATCCATCGATTCAGTATAGCGCTTGCTTTGCAAATAATACTGCGCCAAGACTCCCGCTACCGTCGCATCATTTGGGCAGGCCACACGCATCCGTTCGATACATTGCGCAAACTTAGCTTCCTGTTTGCTCGACAAATAAATCTCTAATAAAACCGCATAATAAGCGCCCTCTTTAGGATTCGACTGAATTAATTTTTCTGCTAATTGTTCAGCGGCCGACCACTTCCCTTCCATCTCCAATAAGCGAATCTGTCTGACTCTATATTCTTCTTGCACACCAAAGCGCTGTTGTAAAGCATCGAGCGTCTTTATCGCCTCATCGCTTTGTCTGTTCTGCTCCAACAAGGAGGTCAGGGCTAAATAGTATTGAATTTGATTCGGGAATCGTTTGATTAGAAGCTTATAGGTTTTGATCGCATCGGCACTCTGTTTATTCGCTAATTGAATCAATGCTTTGTTTTGTAAAACTTCCTCTTGATTCGGAGATGCTTTTTCTGCAATTTCAATGAAGTAAGCTGCACGTGCAAATTCTCTACGTTGCACATAAATTTTCGCGAGTTCCAAAGCCGCCGCGGAGGCTTGTGGATTGATTCGCAGACATTCTTCGAAATTGCCTTGTGCTTGAATAGGATCGTCGAGCAACAAGGCTTTCTTTCCATCCAAGTACAGACGCATCTCTTGTACTTCCTTCTTCGTCAGCGTATCCTCGCTAGGCTGTACCTGCGCAATCTCCGTCACTTGCGGAGCTTTCGTTTTACATGCTAACAAGCAAACGACTGCTATGAAAGAAAGAAGTAGCTTACGCATTAATGAGAAGCAGAAGTATAATCAGACAAGCTTAAATCAGCAGCGTGGCCACGAAAGGTAGCATGGTTACCAATCATACTATTGCTCAAGACAGCATTTTGAATGAAGGCATGCGTTTGAATGATAGAATTGCTAACAACTGCATTCTCTATACAAGCATTCGCTCCGATAGCAGCGTATGGACCAACCACCGCATTCTCAATCGTTACGCCTTCGCCAATAAAGCAAGGTTCGATAATCGTGCTATTCGTAATCTTCGCACTCGCAGCAACAGCATGTCCTACACGCGCTAATACTCTTTGATTCGTATGAACGGTTGCATCTTTATTGCCGCAATCCAACCACTCGATTACTTGTCCGGCACGGAATTTCAAGCCCTGTTGTTTCATATTCTCCAAGGCGTTGGTTAATTGATATTCCCCTTTCTCTTTGATATCATTATCCAAAAGATATTGCAATTCCTTACGAAGACGAGCCCCATCTTTAAAATAGTAGATTCCAATAATCGCTAGGTCGCTGATAAACTCTTTCGGCTTCTCGATGAAATCGGTGATAATACCTTCGCCATCAAGCTTCACCACCCCAAATGCTGATGGATCGGCTACTTGCTGCACATAGATCATTCCTTCATCCGCTGGATTAATTTTAAAATCAGCATAGAACAAAGTATCTGCAAAGGCAACGATTACATTCCCTTGTAAATCTTCTTTCGCACAAAGGATCGCATGCGCTGTTCCTAATGGCTCATCCTGATAATATATTTTTCCTTGTGCTCCTAAGCGTGCTGCCACTTCCAACAATTGCTTTTCTACAGCGGCTCCGAAATCACCGATGATAAAAGCGATCGTTTCTAATTTTTCAGTACACATTGCAGCAAGATCTTCTACCAAGCGCTCTACGATTGGCTTTCCAGCAACTGGAATTAAAGGTTTTGCAGTAGTGAGTGTGTGAGGGCGCATACGTTTACCAGCGCCAGCCATAGGGACAATAATATTCATAAGATTCGTTTCTGATTGTAAAAATAAAAAAAGGTGCCTTAATCCTGAATGGAAAAGACACCTTTATCTTTTAATCCTGCTAGGATTTATTTTTTTTCCATTTTGAAAGTTTCGAGGAACTTGGTTGTAAAGTTGCCTTTACGGAAGTCTTCGTTACGCATCAATTGTTGATGGAAAGGAATCGTTGTTTGAACACCTTCTACTACGAATTCACTCAAGGCGCGTTCCATTGTATTAATGGCTTCTTCACGTGTTTGCGCGATAGTGATGATCTTAGCGATCATTGAATCGTAATAAGGAGGAATTACATAACCTGCATAGATGTGTGAATCGATACGCACGCCGTGGCCACCAGGTACGTGTAGCACCGTAATTTTACCAGGGCAAGGGCGGAAGTCGTTGTACACGTCTTCTGCATTGATACGACACTCGATAGCGTGCATTTCTGGAATATAGTTCTTACCAGAGATACGTTCGCCCGCAGCGATTTTGATTTGTTCTTTAATCAAATCGTAATTGATTACTTCTTCCGTTACGCCGTGTTCTACTTGGATACGGGTATTCATTTCCATGAAGTAGAAGTTGCGATGTTTGTCGACCAAGAACTCGATGGTTCCTACGCTTTCGTAATTGATCGCGCCTGCAGCTTTACATGCAGCATCTCCCATTTTCTCACGGAGTTCGGGAGTCATGAAAGGAGAAGGACTTTCTTCTACCAATTTCTGGTGACGGCGTTGGATAGAGCAGTCACGTTCTGAAAGGTGACATACGTTTCCGAACTGGTCGCCAGCGATTTGGATTTCGATATGACGTGGTTCTTCGATATATTTTTCGATGTAGACGCCGCTGTTACCGAAGGCCGCACCTGCTTCCGTTTGTGCGGTGTTCATTTGCTTTTCAAACTCATCTCCGCTCCACACGATACGCATTCCTTTACCACCACCACCTGCAGTGGCTTTGATGATAACAGGATAGCCCATCGCGTCTGCGATTTCTTTACCTTGTTCAATGCTTTCTACTAAGCCTTCTGAACCAGGGATACACGGAACGCCTGCTTTGATCATCGTATCTTTAGCGGTGATTTTGTCACCCATTTTACGAATCATTTCAGGAGTTGGCCCGATGAATTTGATTTTATATTGTTGGCAGATTTCTGCGAATTTTGCGTTTTCCGCTAAGAAGCCATAACCAGGGTGAATAGCGTCTACGCCAGTGATTTCAGCAGCAGCCATCAAATTCGGGATATTCAAATAAGAATCTTTCCCGGCTGGCTTACCGATACAAACGGCTTCGTCAGCAAAGCGGACATGCAAACTGTCTTTATCAGCGGTTGAGTAAACAGCCACCGTTTTAATACCCATTTCTTTACAGGTACGGATAATACGCAAAGCGATTTCACCGCGGTTGGCGATCAATATTTTTTTAAACATGCAAAAGCTATTTAAATAAAACACAGAAGCCGTCAAACATATTGTCTAACGGCTTTTGCGTAAAAAATTATTCTATAATGAACAAAGGCTGATCGTATTCTACCGGAGAGGCGTCATCCACCAATACCTTAACGATTGTGCCATCCATTTCAGCTTCAATTTCGTTGAACAACTTCATCGCTTCGATGATGCAGATCACTTGACCTTTAGAAACTTTATCACCTGGCTTAACAAACGGTGGTTTATCTGGACCAGCACTACGGTAGAATGTTCCTACCATTGGCGATTTGATAGAGGTTCCGGCAGCAGCAGCGGCTGGAGCAGCAGGTGCGGCAGTTGTAGCGGCAGCAGCAACAGGTGCTGGAGCAGCCATCATTTGCGGAGCAGGAGCAGCCATCATAGTTGTAGAAGGCATCATTTGAACGAACTCCTGTTCTTTTGTTTTCAACGACAATTTGAAATCGCCATTTTCAATGCTAAGTTCACCTAATTTGCTCTTATCGAACATTTTGATCAACTCTTGAATCTCTTTTAATTCCATAACAAAGAATATTTGAGGTTTATGAGAATAAATTATTTAACGCGTTCAACATACTCACCAGAGCGAGTATCGACTTTAATCATTGTTTCGTTATCTACGAAAAGAGGAACGTTTACCGTAGCACCTGTTTCCAAAGTCGCTTGTTTAAGCGTATTAGTAGCAGTATCACCACGTAATCCTGGTTCAGTGTAGGTAATCATCAAGTTAACGAAGGCAGGTAATTCAGCGAACAAGGCTTTTTCTGTTTCGTCGTGGATTACTACTTCCACATCTTGACCATCTTTCATGAAAGGTACACCTTCGATTTCATCTTCTTGCAAAGTGATTTGTTCGAAGGTTTCGTTGTCCATGAAGTTGTATCCTGTTTCATCTTTATAGGTAAATTGGAATTTACGACGAGAGATAGATTGGATATCGATATTTTCCCCAGAGCTGAAGGTATGTTCCAATGTTTTGCCAGAGGTTACGCTTTTCAAACGAGTACGCATGAAAGCACCACCTTTACCAGGCTTATGATGTTGGAAATCGGTGATTGTCCAAAGATCGTCTTTGAATTTGATACAAAGTCCTTTCTTAATGTCGGCAGTTGTAGCCATAGTTGTTTAGTTTTTCGAAGCGCGAAGATAAGAAACAAAAGACAAAGATTAACCCCCTTAGTCGCCCTTCGATTAAGAAAAATAAGAGTTTTTTGGCCAAAAACGCAACAAAACCTTAGATTTTACGTTTAAGATGGTATGAAAACTACACTTTTTATTCTCGGCGTATTGATTTTATGTTTTTTGAGTTACAAACTTGTTTGGGCTAAAAAAGAGTATAAAAAGATTGAGCAACGCCCTTATTCCGTCCTTCGTCAGTTTGCGAATTTCGAGGTACGACATTACGCTTCGGTACTTTACTCGAGTGTTCAGTTGAGCGATAGCAGTTATTCTAATTCCGCGAGCAAAGGTTTCCGTGTATTGGCAGGCTATATTTTCGGTAATAACGCGAAAGGTCAGTCTATTGCCATGACGGCTCCGGTAGCTATGCAGATGGGACCAACGGTGAAAATGTCCTTCATGGTGCCTCAACAGTACCAAGTTGACTCCTTACCTACTCCGATGAATAAATCGATTCAATTTGAAAAGCAGCCCGAACAAAACATGGCGGTTGTCAGTTTTGGCGGCTGGGCTTCGGACAAGCGCATCAAAAAGAATATTGAAATGCTAAAAAAGGAATTGACAGAAGCGCACATCACTTGGAAGGGCGATTTCGTTTATCTAGGCTACAACGCTCCATTTGAAATTTTCGGACGCCGTAATGAAATTGCGGTAGAAATTGTTTGGCCTCAGTAAAGAATCGCTATTTTTAGGCATGCGATTCAAGTTTCTCTTTTTACTATTCTTCTGTCTTGTTGGATTAGTTGGTCATTCTATGGCGCAGCAGGCGGATCCTGCAGGTTTTATCGACCCTACAAAACAACAAAAAGAACCTACAAAAAAGAAGGTAAAAAAGCCACATCGCAAGATTCATTGGTTTTGGAAAAAGCGTACGACCAATGAGATGTCGCAAAGGAATGTCGAACAGACCTTTAAGAAATCGAAGCGCAATGTGCGTGATGAAAACCGCACTTATCGTTCGCACTATAAGAGTACCCGTAGACATCAAAAGGCCTATTATAGGAAGAAGCGTCAGGGACGTCATCAAGAAAAGCAACACGGTGCTAGTAAGAAGAAATTAAAATGGGGATAGTAATATCTTTCAATATACTTCCCCATTGTTAACGATACTTTCCTAAGAGAGTATCTGACCACCAGAATTTGTTAGGCTTTTACCGCCTCAAAAAACTTTACTTCCCCTGTTTCAATAGCGTACATTCCTCCAACAAGAGCAATTTCATTATCCTGAATCATTTGGTTTAGGATAGTGCTACGTGTAAGTACCTCCTTTACCATACGATGCACATGTACCTCTGCAACGAGGTCTACATCTTTTTTATCTTTACTAGCACATTCTTGAATGGCAGGTTTAATTTTAGAAATCAAGCCATTTAAATGCCCAAGATGAACGTCTTCACAGGCTCCTTTGATAGCGCCGCAATTGGTATGCCCTAGAATTACGATTGCTTTTGCGCCTGCAATTTTACAAGCGAACTCCATACTTGCCAAAATATCATCATTGACGATATTCCCTGCGATACGAATGCTAAAAATATCACCAAGACCTTGATCGAAAACGAGCTCAGCAGAGGTTCTAGAGTCAATACAACTTAAAACGACTGCGACAGGATGTTGTTCATCCTTCGTTTCATTTACTAATTGCAGGTTATCGCGATGGCGTTTGATATTATTCAGAAAGCGTTGGTTACCCTCTTTCAACAATTCAATGGCTTGAGTAGGGGTAACAGACTCTCTAAACTTCTTTGTATGTGTATGCATAATAATATTCTAGTCTTTAGTTTCAGTGATAGTTACAGGGAATGAGCTTTGTATGCCATAAGACTCTTTAAAGCCTAAAAGTCGTACTTGGATTCCTTTTTCTGGAGCGATGATTTCATTAAACTCTCGAATAGATTCTAGTACATCGTGATCGATATACTTGGTATGCGAGGCATCAATTTCAACATGCGCATTAGCAGGAACTTCCTCCAAGCAAGCTTTAATAGCGGCTTTGTTAATAAATGTAATTTCTTGAGACAACAAAAGATGTAGTGTATGTTTACCATCCGCCAAAATAGATTTCATTTTGAAAGGTACTTTATAATTACCCCAAAGAATGGCGAATACGCTCACGGCCATACCAATACCAACACCTTTTAATAGATCGGTAAATACGACAGCAAGGATTGTTACGACGAAAGGCACCCATTGGTATTTTCCTTTTCCGAACATTTCCTTATATACTTTTAAGCTTGTCAATTTATAACCTGTCAGCAATAGGATAGCCGCTAGTGCGCTGATAGGAATAAGATTAAGAATACTTGGAATTAAAAGTGCGCAAACCAGAAGTAGCAGACCATGGAAAATAGCAGATACTTTGTTCGTTGCGCCAGCATTCATATTAGCAGAACTTCTTACGATTACAGATGTAACAGGAAGTCCACCTATCAAACCAGAGAGGACATTACCTGTACCTTGTGCAAGTAGTTCTCTATTCACAGGAGTTGAACGGCGTTGTGGATCCATCTTATCAATTGCCTCAATACTTAACAATGTTTCTATGGATGCTACAACCGCAATAACAATAGCCGCTGACCATACTTCACTATTTGTAATAGCACTAAAATCAGGAAAGAAGAGTTCCTTTTTTAAGCCAGAAAAATCAGAGATAATAGGCAACTGAACGAGACGGCTACCTGATAAGGCTAACTCACTTCCACTCAGGATAAAAAGATAATTCACCACCGCACCGATTAGCACGGCGAACAATGCTCCGGGAAGGAAGTACAATTTTTTAGGACGGAATTTATCCCAAAGCGTAATGACTGCGATAGAAAGTACACCGATTAAAATTGCACCAAAATGAATATGTGCTAAGGGTTCTAAAAAGTTAGAGAGGTAGCCATTATCACTTACAAAGGAACTGATACTATTACTTTGCGATGCGTTATACCCAAATATGTGCGGTATTTGTTTCATGATAATGATAATGCCAATACCACTCAACATGCCCTTGATGACATTGCTTGGGAAAAAGTTAGCGACAATCCCTGCACGTATCAATCCTAAAAGAATTTGAATCGCACCTGCCAATACAACTGCCATTAGGAATGCATTATAGGAACCGATATGTTGTATCGCTACAAATACAATCGCTGTCAATCCGGCCGCTGGTCCACTTACACTAAGCGGGGATTTGCTCAAAGAACCAATGATGATTCCACCAACTACTCCGGCAATAATACCAGATAAGAGCGGAGCCCCAGAGGCTAATGCAACGCCTAAGCATAAAGGAATTGCGACAAAGAAAACGACCAAACCGGAAGATAAATTCGGTTTGATTGACTTAAAATCAATCATGATAAATTAAATAAGGATGAAAAATTAAACCTCGATTAAGCGAATGATTCTGGTGGCGGAGCATCAATTACTCCAGTCACTGATTCAATCAAAACAAAAATAATGTTTTGAGCATAAGCTTTTGAGCGCACAGCTACCTGATGGGTTGTCAAGTCTTGACTATGTAAGGTCTTGTCTTGTTCCAGTAGTTTAAAAAAATCAAAGGATTCAGCGTTATCGTCTGAGTCTTCATCATTTGCATTGCGCATATCCTCCATTGCGAAGGTATCTGTGTTACTTAGGACATAGCATAGCTGTTGACTGACCATCACTACAAATAGTAAAGACAGCAAGAAAGGCACAATAATTTTAGCTATTACCTGATTTCGCACGATTCAAAGTTAAACAATTCCATTCAAATAGGGCAATGAAATTGTTAAATCCTCACTAATATTAGGAAGCCAAAATACCAAGTGACCATTGAATGGACTGTTTCACTTTCAGGTTTTTAGACTTCAACTCTATTAGTTTCTCCAAGGTTTCCAAATACTTTTGTTCGCGTTGGTTAATCATAAAAACAGAACTCTCTCCGATATTAAACTTTTGTCTTTCCGCTTCAAGTAACATTCTATTTGCTTGCGTAGCGGCCTCTTGTGCTTTCAATTGAAGGGCTAAAGAGGATGCTTCGTTTAAATACGACTTGTACTTTAGGTTGATTTGACGTTGTTTATCTTGTTTCATCAATTCAGCTTCTTGCAATTTTAGCTTCACCGATTTTAGTTGATTTCTACTAAATGCCAAGGTAAGTGGCATTTGAAATTGCATGCCAAAAGTATAGTTCGGATAAACAGTCGATGGATAGTTAGGTTTCATCCAGTAATTATATTTCAGATCAAGCTTCGGCAACAGATCCTGTCTCTTCAACTTTTGTTCCAATGTTAGTTGACCTATTTTTTTATCGTACCAAAAAATGCTTGGATGACTTAGCGGGTCGCGTTGAACCAAAGAAGATTGCAAGGCAAGTATCTCATCTGGTCCTACCTGTGTAAGATCGAGGGATGGGCTTATTTCAGCAGGGAGCTCATAGGCTTGACCATCCATTTTCCATAAGAAGGCTGAGACTTGTAAGCAGGAATTCTGCCATTCCAACTCCGCTTGATTTCTTTTGCTAATAAATGTCTGCAAGGTAGCTTCCAATTCGATAGAGTCGATTACCGCTCTTTCTCCATGGACAATATTTTCATGTATAAATTGCAGACGCTGTTGTAGGTTAGTGACCCCTTCAGTTAATATTTTTCTGTTAGCATAGGATTTAGTCCATTCCCAATAGACTTGCGCAGCCTCCATTAATAAATCGTTGAGGAGCACTTGCTTTTCAAGTTGACTCATTTCTTTCGAGATATAGGCTTGGCGTAATGCTGTACGGCGTTTATCGGTGATAAGGTTGCGCAGAAGAGAAACATTTGCGCCGACATAATAAAGCTGACCGCGTGTATCGCTAGGATTTAAGCGCTGTCCTAAGAGATTGTCTGTACCGGAGCTTATATCTATTCCGTACCAAAGCGGTAGTTTAAGGGCGATATTTTGTGTGGTATAATATTGAATATTTTGTAGCGACTTTTCACTTTGAGATGCCTCAATTAAAGGATCGAAGGAGGAGCGCGCCACACCAATTTCAACTTGCGCATATTTAGGTAATAGGGACGCTTTTTGCGCGATTGGATGATATTGTTGAATCGCATTTTTAAACTCATCCCAGCTTAGTGTTTTTGTCTGAGCAAACGCACTAGTCTGTAAAAGTACCAATATGACGAAAAGACTATTTTTTATCTTTTTCATTTTTAACTTTTTTAGAACTACCATAAAAATCTGGCGGGAAGCCATTAATAGAACGCCACAATTCATACCAGATTGGCACATCCTTTAATAAAGTAATGCAATTCGCTCCGACACCCATATTTATTTGTGCGGGCCACGGACGGGAATTAGCATCTTGACGAACCAGAACGCGATATTTTCCATTCTCCGCGATAGAAGATTCAACGGAACTTACCACGCCAAAGTAAATACCGTAGCTGGCTTGTGGCCAACCACTGAAAACTATCGTTGGGAAACCATCGAACCATAAGCTTACACGTTGCCCTACTTGTACCAGCGGAAGATCTACCGGTTTAACAAACATTTCTACGGCGGGTGTTAGATCAGATGGGATAATTTTTGCGACGCATTCTCCTTCTTTGAGCATCTCCCCAATACCTCCTTTTTTTGCTTGCACAACTTGTCCGTCTTGCGTTGCTCTTACGAAATACATTCCATTACGCACTTCGTAGTTAGAGCCTGTGTTTTCCAGCTTGCTAATCTCGGCTTCGGTACTAGCCATGGCGCTCATTGCTTGATACTTTTCAGCGAGTGCTTTATTGATTTTTTCAGAATACTCTTGTTCTGCCCCACTCTGTTCTAGATTGTTATTTGCAATTTCTTGTTCTGTGATTCTAAGTTTGTTTGTCACAGCGATCTTTTTCGCACTTGCATTTTTATAAGCAACATCGCGTTGTTGCAACTGCGTTTGTGGCGCAAGTCCTTGTTTGTACAAACGTTCTAAACGATCGTACTGATCTTTAGCTAAGTTAAACTCATTCTCTGCGGCACTCATTTCAACGCGCTCTGCTTCCAATTTATTATTAAGCTGCGCATTCTTGTTAATTAATAAAGCAATCTTCAATCGGAGCGCTTCTTTCAACGCAAGTATTTGACGATCGGTGGCTTCAATCTTTTCCTCATAGGCTCTTGCAGATCCTATCTTGGCATCAACTTGTTGTTTATTACGTTCCATCAATCTAGGGTCGAGATATTCGGCTTTCACCTCGCCTAATTGAAGGATAGTATCCCCTTTTTTCACCCAGTCGCCTTCTTTGACGAACCACTTTTTGATACTTCCTGCAATGATAGCGTTCACATCTTGCGGACGCTGCTCTTGCAATAAGCTTGTTACATTCCCTTCGGAGCGTATATGTTGGGTCCATGGAAGGAAAAGAAAAGCGATTAAAATCACTAACAGAATTATTACCCAATTACGGATATTACTTTTTCTGTTTACTTCATAAATATATTTCGAGGCGTTTAGCATATTATAAGTGAATGATTGTTTGACAATTCGCTAAATATTTACCGTCGTTCGTGACAATGATTACGGTGGTGTTTTTTAGGTCTTCACAAAGAAAGCGAATGATATTGTTTTTGAATTTTTCATCCATTCCAATCCATGGTTCTTCGAGTAGTAAGAGTTCTCCTTTCACACAAAAGGCTCTGAGCAACATTACTTGACGAATAATGGTAGACGACCACTTCTTACCTAATGGTTCGAGTTGCGTATCGAAGCCGTGTTCGAAGTGATCCAATAAATTATTAAAACCTAACTTTTGAATAAGGTGCATAATTTCATCCATAGAAATGTCTGCTCTTCCAAGGGTAATATTTTCACGGAGTGTACCATTGAAAATTTCCATATTGTTGAGATAGATCCCTATTCGATTGCGGTAAGAATCCAGTTCATAATTCTTTAAAGGGATAGCATTAATAAGAATGTTCCCTTCGAAGTTTTGGTAAGAGCCTGTAAGTACTTTGAGTAAAGTCGTTTTTCCCGCACCATCACTTCCAATAATTGCTGCACGATTGCCAGCAGGAATGGTGATATTCAATTTATTTAGAACAGGGTCTTCTTTACCGGCGTAATGGAATGTGAGGTCTTTTACTTCCACTTCAACTCCGCGACCTGAATTGGAGAAAGCTAAAGTACCTGCTGTTTCTACACTAGCATTTAAGACATAGTCGATTTTCTCCAGACTGGTGAATGCGTCATAGATGCTTTCTAGGCTAGACATCAATTTTTCTACGGAGGCCATCACGGCAACGATAGCGATTTCGGCGGCAACAAAGGCTCCGATATTCATTTTGTTGTTCAGCATTAACAAGGTGCCTATAACTAATAATCCTGCGATGATTAAAACTTTGAAAACTACTAGAGCGCGATATTGCACTAAAAGTACCTTAAAATGGGAAGTGCGTGCATTTAAATAGTTAGTAACGTTAGTATCTGTTTTTTGGAAGTTGAGGTTGGTGCCATTACTGTATTTAAACGATTTTATCACGCGAGCCATTTCTTCAAACCAAGCTATGACTTCGTATTTGTAAGTACTTTCTTTTGTGTTCGTATAAAGTCCGGAATTAAACGTAAAACGAATTAAGAGTACAACGATTAACAATAATAAAATACCGAAGACGATGAAGGCAGGATGATAGATAGAAACGAGGATAAGACCGAATAGGATTTGTATGATAGCAATAGGTATTTCTAAAAAAAGTTTGGAGATACTTTTTTGTAGGCTCACCACTTCAAACATTCTATTCACTTTTTCTGGCCAATAAACGCTATCGTTTTTTTGAAGATCAATTTTAGGCAAGAAGGCTGCAAAAGCTTGCGCATAGTCAACAAAGATTACTTGTTGGATGCGCTCGATGATCTTCATTTGTTTTAGCTGAAAAATACCAGCCAGACTGACGCCCAATATAATCACTGCTATAAGTAAATAAAGGGAGCTTACCATTCGTCCGCCTAGAACAAAGTTTAGAAGTGCTTGAATACCTAATGGAAAACTAAGTTGCACCAAGCCGATTAGAATGGCGTAGAGGTAAACATCTCTTAGGTCGTGCTTAGATTGTTGAAACAAGGACCAAAAATGTTTAACGGTAGTATTTTTTTCGGATTTCATTTAATTAGGTTTTGCCCTTGCTAAGAAACAGCGAAAAGTTGATTTTTGTTTGTCTAATCCGGTAACTATTGTTAACAGACCTTAAACGAATTATCGCTAAACTGTCTACTCATTCCACGCATTTATTTGTACCTTTAAAACGATGTATAGTGCCTATAAAAAGCTAATGTGTCTTCTATTATTCCTCCTAAGTGGGATAGGTAGTGGTATGGCACAAACTAGCTTCGAGCAGTTTGGGCAACGTAGGGTGCAGTTCACTCCATTCAGTTGGAATACGGTGGAGACCAGCAATTTTTCGATACACTATTCTACAGGAGGTTTCCCATTGGCGAAGTTTGTGATGAACGACGCTGAGCGGAATTTAGCAGAGATCCGCAATACCTTGCAATACATCTATAATGGGAAAATTGAGTTGCTTGTTTTTGGAGACATTTCTGATTATGTGCAAAGCAATTTAGGATTTGTTCCGGATGACGTCAATTATAATACGGGCGGAACGACTAGAGTCATTGGCAATAAGATAATGGTGTATTTCGATGGAGATCATCAACATTTAGATCAGCAAATTAGAGAAGGGATTGCGCGCATCATGATGCAGAATGTATTGTTTGGTAGCAATGTGCAAGAGGTAGTTCAAAATGCCTTGTTATTTGATCTGCCAGATTGGTATGTCGATGGGATTGTCAAATATACTGCCTGTAACTGGACTGTCGATGACGACAACCGCTTGCGTGATTTATTCAATCGCGAGGTGATACATTCTTTTTGGGATTTATTAGCCATGGATCCGACCTTTTTAGGAAAATCATTTTGGTATTATGTAAAGGAAAATTACGATGCGAGTACGATGGGTAATCTACTGTATATTACTCGTATCAACCGGAGCATGGAGTCGGGTTTTTTATTCGTATTGAATAAGGACAGTAAGGCTACCTATCAAGATTGGTTCAATTATTTTGAAAAGCGATTCAAGGATAGTACGCCACGAAAACGTCCAGCGGAGAAAAATAGAGTAACTGTAAAAACGAGTGCCAAAGAAACACGTTCCATTGCGAAGTTAAGTTCGGCAGGTGACTATATCGCCTTCCTGACACGCTATAATGGGCGCTATCGTTTATATGTGCAAGCAGTTGAAAAGGACAAGATCAAATTATTGCAAAAAGGCTTGCCGAATTCAATGTTACCACAGGATGCTTATAATCCTGTTTTTAGTTGGGATGCAGGCGGCAAAACACTTTATTGTTTTTATCAATACAACAAGAAGTATTATATACTGAGTTATGATACCGAAAAGAAAAAGAAGGTAATTGTACAAAGCAATGCTTTCTCAAAAATAATTGATGTTCAGCCGGGGATTGACAAAAGTACTTTGTTAGTGACTGCGGTTAAGACCGCGTACAGCGATATCTATTTGTACAATCCACAAACAGGTAAAATCAATACGATAACGGATGATTTATGGGATGATAAAAATCCGGCTTACGTTAATTTAAATGGTAAAAGGGGGATAGTATTTGCGAGTAATCGAGCGAATGATTCAATCCGAAAACGCCCTCAGGATACGACTTTACAGATTGCGCATTATGATATCTTCTTTTATGATTTAAGTAAAAAATCACTGACACGCGTAACGAATACGCCGATGTATCAGGAGACGCAACCAATTCAGTACACCAAACGATTGATTGCCTACTTAAGTGATAAGAACGGAATTTCAAATCGCTACCTTGCCTATCGTGACAGTATTTTTGTGCGTACTGATAGTATCGTTTACTTTAAAGATTCTATTGTTACTAACCCGCGCTATACGCCTCACGACAGTTTGATTTATCTTCCCAACACTTTAGTTGACTCTATTCAAACGCTTGCTATTTATAAAGATACTTTCATCAGTGTACCCTATACGAACTATTCGTACAATATCGAAGCGCAGGATGGACAATACAAAGGCAAATTTGTTTTAGAGTCCTTATTAGAAAAAGGGAATCCTGTTTATTTCCGCATTCCACTTCGTGATAGTATGACGATCAAGGATAGAGAGCCTTTAAGTTTGACGCCTTTTAGAAAAAAGAGTTTGCTACCAGCCGAAAAGAAAGAATTGATTGGTTATGAGGAAGAGGATGTGAAGTCGATTAACGTAGCACCGCTTCCTTATGATAGCACTTTGCACAATGGAAAGGTAGATGCTATTTTCCAAAGTGAGTTTGTGATGCCTTGGGAGAATAATGCCTTTTTAAGGAGTGATTCTGTTTCGAAGTTGCCTAAAAAAGCGCGTGTAGAGGCTAGCAAATCGACGCCTTATCGTTTGCATTTGTATACGAGTAATGTGTTTTCGAGAGTAGATAGAGGAACCTTATTCAACCACGTATATCAACCGTTTTTCGGGACGCCGTCGTTTCAATTACCTTCTCTTACTTTGTGGACGGGTATCGATATGAAGGATGTGTTGGAGGACTATCAATGGTCGGCCGCGATTAATACTGCATCGAGTTTTAATAACTTAAAATTTTATCTCCGCTTTTATGATTTACACAAGCGTTGGGATAAGCGTTACACTTTTTATAAACAGAGCCAATCGAATGTCAACTTTATCTCGACCTTATTAGGTATCGACGATAATCCGTACAAAATCCGTTATCAGTCGAATTATTTAGAAGCGGTATTTACTTATCCGTTCGATGAGTTTAGGCATTTTAATGCGTATACTGCGCTTCGTCATGATCGTTATGACTATTTATCTACGATGCCACAAACTTTGAATGCCAAGGCGGAAAAAGAGACCTGGGGTATTTTGCGTGCGGAGTTGGTTCAGGATAATACGCGCAATCCTGGATTGAATATCTATAAGGGTTTACGCGGTAAAGTATTTGTAGAGTTTCAGCAGCTAGCGCAAGACCGATCGCATTATTTTGGTTTTGTAGGTTGTGATATCCGTCATTATTATCCTATTTGGAAGAATATCATTTGGGCGAATCGTTTTGCTTCGAGTGCATCGTTTGGAAAGGATAAGATGTTGTATTATTTAGGCGGGGTTGATGCGTGGTGGCTTGGAGGCGGGACGAAATTTAATAGCAGCAATCCTGTGAATAACGCGAGTGCATATGCTTTCCAAACACTTGCCACTAATCTTCGTGGTTTCTCTTATAATGCAAGAAATGGTAGCAACTATGCAGTGATTAATTCAGAGATTCGCTTTCCATTATTTTCAAGTTTTCGCAAGATTCCAATCAAAAACAATTGGGCGAAAAACTTTCAGCTGATCTTCTTTGGGGATGTTGGAAGTGCTTGGGTAGGACCTAGTCCTTTGAGTGATCAGGCTAAGTTGTCTTTTACGGATAAGATTGTTAAGGAGCCGGTAACGGTAGAGGTAAATTATTTCCGCAACCCGATTATTGGGGGCTATGGCTGGGGGATGCGTACGACCTGGTTTGGCTATTATGTGCGTTTAGATTTTGCACGTGGTGTGGAGAATGGCAAGGTATTGCCGAGGATGACGTATATTTCGTTGAGTACGGATTTTTAGGTTTATCGTAGTTCGTTTCCAAACGAACCACGATAATGAGATCTATAACCCTAAGTCAATTTCTTCTTTCTCCGTTTTGGTTCGTGTCTACACGAACCACGATAATGAGATCTGTAACCCTAGGTCAATTTCTTCTTTCTCCGTTTTGGTTCGTGTCTCCACGAACCACTATAATGAAATCTGTAACCCTAATTCAATTTCTTCTTTCCACTTTTTCCCAAAAAGTGGAGTAAAAAATCGCCCCAGGAGAATCTGATGCTAAAATGTTCGTACTGTTTCGCAAGCGAACAAAGCTCACTTCGTGAGCGGGGACGTTCGCTTTAATGCTTCACATTAACTCCATTTTAAACGCATCATTTTCTATTGGGGCATCCTATAATTTAATTTTTTATCAGCTATGGTTCGTGTCTCCACGAACCACGATAATGAGAGCTATAACCCTGATTCAATTTTTTCTTTCCACCTTCGTTATGGTTCGTTTCTACACGAACCGAAAAATAAATAAAAATGCCCCACCGAAGTGAGGCATTAGAATATATTTGAATGAAATTTTACTTGGCTTTATTTTCCTTCATATACGCTTCAATGACAGAAGACATAGAAGGCAATCCAGCTTGCGGGCCAGGTAAGTGTAATGCGAATCCTTGATCTTTGATAGCTTGACAAGTGGCAGTACCAAAGGCGCCGAATTTGATATTCTTTTGTTTAAACTTAGGGAAGTTTTGCAAAAGGGCTTCTAGACCGCTAGGACTGAAAAACACGATAAGGTCGTAGTTTTCAACTTTAATATCTTTGATTTCACAAGGTGTGTTACGGAAGCATAATGCTTCGATATAATCATAATTATGTGCTTTCAGATAATTAGTGATATCCGCGTTAGGTGTATCGCCACAAGGCAATAAATAACGCTCGCCATCTTTGTGCTTAGAGATAAGATGTAATAAATCTTTCATCGAACCATCGCCATAGAACACCTTACGCTTGCGATACTGAATAAACTTTTGCAAATAAAGACCGATGGCCTCTGTCGTGCAGAAGTATTTCATTTCACTACTGATAGGGGTCTTCATTTCTGTGATAATACGGAAGAAGTGATCCACCGCATTACGAGAAGTGAAGATAATCGCAGTATGTTCGTGCATTTGGATACGATAGCGACGAAAATCCTTCGCTGTAATCCCTTGAATTTCAAAAAACGGACGGAAGTCGATGTTCAATTTAAAACGACGAGCGATATCGAAATAAGGCGACTTATCATTATCCGGACGGGGTTGTGTGACGAGGATATTACGAACAATCTTACCATCTAAACCATCGAAACTAGGTTTGGAAGGGATGATAGCTGCTGGAATTTTCTTTTTGCTTGAAGAGGCTGCTGGGATGCGCACGATAGTCGGTTCTACTTTAGCAACAGGAGCTGCTATTGGTGCTTTCGGACTAGGCTTAGCGGACTTAGTGACAGGAGTTGAGGCCTTTTTCACTTCGGGTTTCGCCTTCGCGGCGACCTTAACAGGAGCTGATTTCTTAGAATCAGTTTTCTTTGATGGGGCTGCTACCTTTTTAGGGGCGGCTTTCACTGACTTTTTCTTCGCAGTTGGCACAGTACAAAGTTGTTTTTAAGGTTTGACCAGAAACGAGTTAGACAAAGCCTTGAATTATCTTTAGGATAATAAGGACAGGGGCTACTTCGACGCAGCAAATATACACAATAAAATGCAAAACATTACTGAACAAAAAGCTTCCCGCCATGCGCCAGCTCAAGATATAGCGATAAAGGAGGATTAATCCGAGCAATATCCAAGCGCCTAGCCACATATACGAGCGAACATTCGCATCTGCGAATCCGACAATAAGTAATAAAGGAATCAGTACAATTCCGGCGACTTCTGCAAGTAGAAAGTCCATTTGAATAATGGAACGTACTTCCGATTTTGGAGCGAAGAGCGTTATTGAAAACTGATATAGGAATACTTTCACGCTGAAAAAGGCTGCTATACAAAGGGAAAAGACAGGATAAAGCCAATATTGTTTCAGGAGGAAATAGTTGTTATAGCTTCCGTTTAGGAAGAAGAAAAGGCCTAGCGCAAGGTAAAAATTGCCCATCAACAGGATGGCTGGGAATGAAAAGCGAAGGTCTTGCTGACGCATGACTTGTTGCGCTGTTTGAAAATTAAGAAAGGATCGGAATAGGTCGTTGAGGTATTTGGTAAAAAATGTTTTGACCAATACGACGACGCCTGTTAGAAAAATGATGAAATAAAAGAGGTAGTTAGAAGGGAATTCTGGTCGTTTTTGGACAATTTCCTCCCGGAGTAGATGCTTTTGAAAGAAGACATTTTGTTTAAAATCGATAGTATGCAATGGCAGTGTATCAAGGGCTACATAATAGATCGAGTCGTAGCTGGTAGAATCGCTGTTCAGGATGGCGTTCATATAGAACTCCTTCATTTCTGGAGAGAGGGAGTCGATGGCCGCTTGCGAAATTTGCGATTTTTTCGCTTTTCTTATTTTACGCAAAGCGTGTTTGGCTTGGATAGAGGCTATTCCAAGACAAGCGATCAATAAGATAAGCAGAAGTTTACGCCACATAGCAATTACTAGCAGTTCATCATTTTATCGACACGATTCTGATGACGTCCGCCTTCAAATGCTGTATTGAAGAATGTTTCAACCATTTCAACAGCTTGTTCGAAGCTGATAAAACGAGCAGGCAGGCAGATGATATTTGCATCATTATGTTGACGAGAAAGCGAAGCGATCTCTGGCAACCAACAAATCGCTGCACGTACACCAGCATGGTGATTAGCAGACATTGCCACACCTTGAGCGGAGCCACAGATTAAGATTCCTTTAGGAAATTCACCCGTTTCAATACTGCTAGCAAGCGGATGCGCCACATCTGGATAGTCCATGGAGTCGGTGCTGTGGGTGCCGAAGTCTTTAAACGACCAGCCTTTCTGTTCGAAATGAGCCTTTAATTGTTCTTTCAGTGCGAAGCCAGCATGATCTGCTGCGATAGGGATGATAGGAGACATGCTGTAAAGATAATGAAGAATGAAGAATTAAGGATTAAGAATTAAGAATGAATAGTGAATGATGAATAATGAATAATAGAGCCGTAAATCTAGTTAGTAAAATACGCGAGATTACGTATGTTTTTAGGGCTGGATGGCGACTACATTTGAACCAGAGGTTAATCAAAAACACTAAGTTTTAAATCCCGCCGGTTCGTGGTTGTCCGGCGGGATTTTTTTATGTTTTAGTCATACGGAATGGGCAACAGGCTTAAAGAATAATCGTTACATTTGTCTATACAAATCACGAAAATGAAAGTAGCAATTGTAACCGGTTCGGGTGGATTGATCGGCAGTGAGTCGGTCGACTTTTTAGCAGACAAATTCGATTTGATAGTAGGGATTGACAATGATATGCGTCAATACTTCTTTGGGAAGGAGTCGTCGACGAATTGGAATGTGAAGAGATTAGAAGAAGAGTATAAGAACTATGTTCATCACACGATAGACATTCGTGATCAGGAGAAGTTAGAGGCTGTTTTCAAGCAATACAATACAGACATCGCGTTGATTATTCATACGGCTGCGCAACCTAGTCATGACTGGGCCGCGAAGGAGCCGTTTACGGACTTTACGATTAATGCGAATGGGACATTGAATATGTTAGAGTTTACGCGTTTACATTGTCCGAAGGCGGTATTCATTTTCACGTCGACGAACAAGGTCTATGGCGACAATCCTAACTATTTGCCATTGGTAGAATTGGAGACGCGTTGGGAGATTGCGGAGTCGCATGCTTATTATAAAAACGGTATTGATGAGCAGATGAGTTTAGATCATACGAAGCACTCGGTGTTTGGGGCTTCGAAAGTGGCGGCGGATGTAATGGCGCAAGAATACGGCCGTTATTTCGGGATGAATGTAGGTGTTTTTAGAGGTGGCTGTTTGACAGGTCCACGACATTCAGGAGCTCAGTTACATGGCTTTTTAAGTTATTTGATGAAGTGTGCGATAACGGGTAATCACTATACGATTTTTGGATACAAGGGTAAGCAGGTGCGTGATAATATTCACTGTTATGACTTGGTGAATATGTTCTGGCATTTTTATCAGGCGCCAAAGCAAGGTGAGGCCTATAATGCTGGAGGTGGTCGTTTCAGCAACTGCTCCATGCAGGAGGCGATTGCGATTTGCGAAGAGATCAGCGGTAATAAGATGAACTATAGCTATAGTGATGGGAATCGTATCGGCGACCATATTTGGTATATCAGCGACGTAGGTAAGTTTCAGCGCGACTATCCAGGATGGCAATACAAGTATGATCTAACGGCGACTTTAGCGCAGATGCATACGGAGATGGCGAAGAGGAATTAATGGGGAAAGGGGGAAAGTGAATGATGAATGATGAATGATGAATAATGAATAATGAATAATTAAGGATTAAGAATTAAGAATTAAGAATTGAAAATTGAGGAAAGAGGAATGGGGAATGGGGAAAGTGAAAAGTGAAAAAGGAAAGATTAAAAGTGATCCCGAATGTTCGAGACGGGATAACAATTAAAAGCAGGGCTACGGTTCTGCTTTTTTTGTGGCTGAAAACGGTGTGAATTTAAAGTCGACGACTTTCGATCTATTTTTGAGACTTTTAATAGAATCAAAGTCGACGACTTTCGATCTAAGCACCCAATTTCAAGTCTTTTTTCACTCAATCCATCACCAATAAAAAAGCCCTTCTATTG